>Ga0049080_10000397_pt1 | contig 14536 bp, 30 predicted proteins | sample GreLakmeER15MSRF_FD_66716 | JGI IMG/M metagenome (GOLD analysis project Ga0049080, IMG submission 66716) | Freshwater lentic microbial communities from great Laurentian Lakes, MI, USA - Great Lakes metaG ER15MSRF | ecosystem: Environmental > Aquatic > Freshwater > Lake | place: Great Lakes... | reverse complement strand
ATGACCTTCTTGGCCTCGTCAACACTGATCAACTCATATTCAACTGCCAACTGCAAAGGTCCTGAATCATGATTGCCGCGATCAATGATTTCTAGTACATATATAACGTCGGCGTATTTTTCACGGAACTCGGTCATGCCGGCTTTTTCAAGTTCCCTTACACTCTTTATCAAGTTTACACTGGATGCCATGGCACCCTTGGCGCCTTTACTACTGAGTTTGATTTGTTTGCCTTCAGGGTTGACCAACAAGCTGTCATAGAGTTCGCCGCCAACACTTTGGTTAAAACTCACCACACAATCACCGTAGCCACCTTCGCCCAAGAATATTTCTGCGGCCTTGTTGGCATTGCCTTTGACTGGTAATCCATTGATCAGTGCAATTGGCTGTAGCATTTCACAGAAGTAATCGCGAAAGCCAGCAAAATCCATGTTGCCTGCTGGTACAACAATTGGAAAACTTGTGGCATTGTTGAATATCACTGCGGCTTGATACTCGGTGCTCTTGACACCAAATTTTGTTTGTATCTGTGCAAGTATGCTATCAGGAGTTTGGCTCTTAAAATCAGTGAGTACATCACTGGGCTTGTAACCCACTTTTTCTTTTGACCCACGTGCATCAGTTTGACTAAACCCGCCCGGAATGTCTTTGGTTTGGAAAAATGTATTCTGTGTTCTAACTGGCTTGATTTCACGAGCAAACTTGACTAGATATCTGCGGCCCACAGCGGTATCAAAACTGGCTAGGCCGAATGCACGATTACCACCGGGTTGGTTGATTCGTTCAATTGGACGTTTTAGTTTTTTCTCAATTTGAGCTAGTGCAGCCAACATTTCTTCTGTGGTTTCGTAGCTATCAACTTCGGGATAAAAAGCCAGTTCTTGGAATGTAATTTTATCATCAGTGGTGTCACCACGGCTGTAAACTTCGCCGGCAGCTCGTGCACTTAGTCCACGTGATTCTGTTAGAACATCGAGTAAATTGAGTAGGTCGCGCATTGTAAATGTCTCTGATTAATGTTATACTTATCACTGTTAATTAAATACTTTAAAGGAAAGAGCATGCCAAATTTAGTCCCAATCGTTCTTGAACAAACAGCCAAGGGCGAGCGCAGTTATGACATCTACAGTCGTTTGTTAAAAGATCGTATTATCATGCTGGATACTGATGTCAACGAGCACAGTGCCAGTTTAATTGTAGCGCAGATGCTGTTCCTGGAAAGTGAAAATCCTGACAAAGACATCAGTTTTTATATCAACAGTCCCGGTGGCAGTGTAACCGCAGGCATGGCCATCTATGATACCATGCAGTTTATCAAGTGCGATGTACAAACCATTGTCATGGGACAGGCTTGTAGCATGGGCAGTTTGTTGGCCACAGCTGGAGCCAAAGACAAACGTATGATTTTGCCCCGGGCACGACATATGATACATCAACCCAGCGGTGGCGCACGTGGACAAGCCACTGACATGTTGATTCAAGTTGAAGAAATCCTAGCTATGAAGAAGTCCTTGACACAAATTTATGTTGATCATAACAGTGCAGGCAAAACATTTGAAGAGTTGTCGGCGGACATGGAACGTGACAACTACATGAGTGCGGAGCAAGCAGTGGCCTATGGACTAGCAGACAAAGTCATTGACAAACGTTAATGGATTTTGAAAAAAACTTTTGTTCAAGTCCTTGGTTCCATATGCGAATCAATAACTCGGGCACCTACGAATACTGTAGATGGCAAAGTCTTGACCCCGGCAATAGAGTAAATTTAAATGTAAACATTCGACAACAAAGTCCAATAACGTTTTTTAAAAAAAGCATGGCGCCTATTAGGACAGCGTTACTACAAGGACAAAGTCCGCCGAGTTGCCGCGAATGCTTGGAAGTTGATCAACACGATAAAGCCAGCGGCAGACAAAGACAACTGCTCAAGGTCGGTGTCAAGTTAGAAAATTTTACAAAATCTTTGGCTAGTTCAACATATCGCTCTAGTTTTGAGTACAGTGATCAGCATCAAGGCAACACTGATCGTCAAGTCATTGACTGGCAGATAGATCTTGGTAATTTTTGTAATGGCGGCTGTGTTTTTTGTAATCCAGAGGATAGCAGTAAAATTGCAGTTGAGTTTTTAAAATTAGGGCTAATTGATAGCATGCCTGTTGGTTCATGGTGTGATGATGATAATCTACTAGATAAGTTTATACAAGATTTAATTTCCACACCTGATCTAAAATACCTGCATTTTCTAGGCGGCGAAACTTTAATTACCCCAGGCTTTAAGAAAATACTCCAGGCATTGGTAAACGCTGGAATTGCACAGCAAGTCAGTGTTGGATTTACTACTAATCTATCGTTGTGGGATCAAAGTGTGGTTGATTTACTGGCACAGTGTCACCAGGTAAATCTTGGTATGAGTATTGAAACACTGACTGAATTAAACGATTATGTGCGATGGCCAGTTAAAATATCCGAAGCTCAACTCATGTTGGATCGGTGGGTAGAAACCGCAGTGCGGCACAATTGGTTAATGCAATTAAGAATTACACCCACATGTTTAACAGTGCACGAAATTCACACTGTGTATGATTATGCTTGGAGGCATGGTATTGCTGTTGAAAGTTGTAATTTTATCAATGAACCAAAGTTTATGCGCATTGGGGTACTACCAAAAGAACACCGACAACAAGCTCGTGACCGATTAAAGTCTTGGGTTGACAAACACCAAACGCACGGTGACCGTGTGATTAATACCCGGAACCCCTCAGTGGCACGTGATCAAATTGTACAAGACGCAGAGTCGTATGTTGCATATCTTGAATCAGCAGATGATGAATCACATCGATTGCCAGATTTGATTACGTTCCTTAAGCGTCTTGAAAGTAATAGAAATAATTCTATTTTAGATTATCTACCCAAATATGACAGTATTTTCAGAACTGCTGGCTACTGAACATAGTCTAACAATTAAAATACAGTTATCACCAATAGTAGATAACGGTGTTCCCATCTGCGCAGTTAGAATCAATGATTCAGTTGAATACTATGGACAGTTACTAGATTCAATTACGCTAGTTAAACAATTATCATTATTAGAAATATTTGATATCAAAATATCAATGCTTGACAAGAGATATTCAGAAGAACGTGAAACCGCAATTATTATCAAATCAATTTTAATAGACGGTTTTGAAATAGTGCCGTATTATACCCATCTAGCCAAGTACTACAATGATCACGATTATAATCAGGCAACATCATATCTGGGATTCAATGGCACATGGCAATTATCAATTGATCGGCCGTTTTACCAATGGCAACACCAAGCAACCAATCAGGGCTGGCTATTAACCTAAAACCCTATGGGATGCAAGGGTATTCTAAGTGGTTGACCATTAATTTGGGTTGTGCTATAATTGATGTTATAGTACAGGAGCAAGCGTGAAATTCTATCAAGAAACCACAGTGTGGGACAGTCCAACTGCCAATCATGTGTACCTGCTCAACGACAGCAAGAGCAAAATGATTGGTTATGTACGAGCTGGCACCGACTCTGTGTTTACTTTTAAAAAGCCTATTGGTATTGACATGCGTGGTCGCAAATTCACAGAAGTTGCAAACACATTTGGATATGTTGTTAAAAAAGACGAACCCGTTAACCCACAGTGGCAGGTTCAAGGCAGCAAAGGCGACACTTACATTGTAGAGCGCACAGAAAACGGACTAACCTGTACATGTAGTGGATTTAAATTTCGCGGTACCTGTAAACATTTGGAGATGATATGAAAACTTTTGATACATTTGAAGTAGTAACAGACATGCAAGGATGTATGAAACGTCCGGTTGTAGTGCATGCCAGACGCATGAACGAGGAGTTTCGCGTAAACACTCTTGAAGGCAATTACAAGCAAGGCAAGCCTGGCGACTATCTCATGCGAGGTATTGACGGCGAATTGTATATCTGCGATGGTCCTATCTTTGAAAAGACTTACGATTTTGTATGAACGATAATATCAAAGCTGGCAGTGACATTCACGCAGGTGATGGTGGCTATAGTATAGGCACCGAAGAAAAATACAACGAGTTTGCAAAAGGTCGCAATCAATCCATGGCTAAAATGCGAATTAAAGAACTTGAAAAACAATGCTGGAGTCATCATGTTGATGGTACTCTAGTAGATGGGCAGTTACACTTTGATACACATAAGTTCGCCGAGTTGATTGTGCAGGAATGTGCTAAAGTTGCTGATATTGCGGAACCATACTTTGCTTCGGATTTGATTAAACAACATTTTGGAGTTGAAGAATGAACGAAACCTTTAAGGAAACATAATGGCCGGAAAAGCAAAATCAATCTATCTCACTGTACTCCCAAAAGGGTCGCATATGAGCGTGTTCAAGAAAGTGTTCTTTGAGGCCAAGACCTACAACGAGTATGTCAAGTCGGAAGAGTTCACTACCAAGTGGCCCAGGGACCAGTTTGACATTGTAAAAGAAACTTACTGATATGAACGAACGAATTCGAGAACTTGCTGAACAAGCTAATTTAAAATTAGATGAATTACCAGATGATACATTTATACCTTTAGAAAAGTTCGCCGAGTTGATTGTGGCGGAATGTGCTACAGTGATTGAACGAAATCTATTTCAGGGAATAGGGTGGAACACCAGTCGAGCTGTTAAACGACATTTTGGGATTGATAATGATGACTGACCTAGAAACTGCATTGAAAAATCACGACTGGAGTTTGAATGGATGTAAAACTCGTCCTGAACTAGATCGATTGATGAAAGAAAATATCGAAACAGGCAAAGCATTATGGGAACAATATTGTCCGTGGAGTGACGCCAATGGTGGATATGTTGCCTGGTCAAAATCATAATCAATAAGGAAGACGAATAATGGGATTCTTTAGTTGGCGTTGTGCCAAATCAGATAAGCCAGTGATGGCCGAAGTTGCAGTACAAGGAACGCCTTGGGCATTTGCCAGCAAAGTCATTGTACTGTTTAAAAACGGTGATCGCATTAGTGGCACCTATGATGGCTATGGTCGTGTTGATGGGTTTGAGTTAATTGACCACCCGGAAGAACGATGGCGAATGGTGATCGAACAATACTACAATGGTGAAACCTTTGAACAACTGTTGCAAAACAAGTACGATCAAGCACAAGGGTTTTTCTACAATGACGAAGACTTGGTTGAAGAATTTGGAGTTACATCATGAGCAAGGGATTGAAAATTCCGCATGAGATCGCAGATGGTATTACACTGGCATCATTGAAAGATCAATACAAATACTTAAAAGAGGAAACTCGACTGCACTTGGAAGAAGGCAAGTGGTTGCATCCCGAAGACTTGGGTAGGAATATTCAAATAATCAAGGCCATGGAACTATTAATCCCATACTATGGTGGTGAGTTATGATGCAGTTTTCCTTCAAGGATTCCCCTGCGTGGTTTACCAGCTATCTAGTTGAAACGCACATGGATGGTTTTCATGTGTTGGCAAAGGAAACAGGGGTTATGAACGGTGGAAATTATTCAATTACGCCATTGTTAGATTTGGCCAAACAATACTTTTCCGACCACGGATTTAATGTAGACGTTAGAGAAAAACAACTTTGGTTCACTATTGACGAGACCTTGCCCGAGGTCACATTTAACGCATTAAAATGGAGTTGACATGTATATTTGCAAAGATGATGTTGTAAAAATTTTAGAAGTAATGGATACATTTCCTGATGCCAAAACATATGAACTAGAACAAGATGGCGGCAACGGAATTGGTATAGTTACCTCATTGATCATTCACACTGTGGTGAATGGCATGGACGGTGAATTTAAAGTTGAAATTTCTGGAGTGGAGAATTGGTAATGAAAATTAAATTTGATAAAAACACAATGCCCGACGAGTTGTACAATGCACTGCTACAACACTTTGTCAACGAAGCTGTGGGACTTGGAGTAGAGGTAACCAAGTTCACCGAGTTTGATAACTGGGTAGTTGAATGTGAAGTCAATGCTCGAGAAGCGGTACATTGACCGGACTAAACTATGAGCCAACGAATACAAGAATTAATCAAAGAAGTTAAAACTGACACCAGTGGAAGATGGGTTGACACATCCGAACTTCCAGTGCTGGCAGAAACGATTGTGCGTGAGTGTGTGGATATTGTTAAACAAACACCCACTCACTGCGCACATACCACCTATGATCTTGGTATTGTTAACTGCACCATTGAAAAAAGTGTAGATAGAATGCTGGATCACTTCAATTTGGCAAAGCAGTATTAACTGTTTTGTCCAAATACTATTGTGTATTCATTAACAAGACTATACAATATAAACATGCTGAACACACACAGCTACACACTTTAAAAGGAAACTTAAAATGAAATTTATCAGCGAAGAAACTAAAACATTCAAACTTTTCACCGCCTTGCGCAATGGTGATGCAGTTACTCCAGCCGAAGCATCCAAGCGTTTCGGTATCAAGAACATGAGCGCAGAAGCAAGCCGCTTGCGCCAACATGGTTTTGCAGTTTACACCAACAGCCGCAAAGCTGGCAATGGTGTTCAGGTAACCGAGTATGTTTTGGGTAAACCAAGCCGCGAAATTGTTGCACTTGGTTACAAAGCCAAGTCCATGGGCATCACACTCTAATCAGAGTTGACTCCATCAAAAGGCTACTCAGGTAGCCTTTTTCTTTGACCATTTAATTAGATACCTGTATAATATAATTTTAGTGGTAATAGGAGATGTGATGATTCTAAAACTTCTTGAACAATTTGGCCGTAAACGCATTGTAATGGACAGGCAAAATGATGAACCCTACCTTGAACGATATTATTTGTTCCTTAAAGACCGAAAGCATTTTCCCTTTAATGTCTTTCTACACAAGTTTCTTAAGTCAGATCCCGATGACGTGCATGATCATCCATGGCCTTACGCTACTTTGATTCTCCGAGGCGGATACTGGGAATGGGTGCCACAATTCAACGCAGAAGGAAAAAGAGTTGGAGAAATTGCACATTGGCGCCGCCCTGGACATTTCCGCATTTGTAGTGCCACCAGCTTTCATCGTATTGAATTAGATCCCAGTGTAGAATGCTGGACATTGTTCATGCCGGGACCACAGCGGCGTGAATGGGGATTCCTGCAACATGGACACTGGGTTCACAACAGTGAGTATCTTGAAGAAAAAGCTGTTAAATAACACAGGAGACTGATTATGAATTTGTTATTAGAGTTTGTTGATTTTTTCGTTTGGTTCATGTTGGGCTACCTGGTTTGCCAAATCGTGTTGAATGGGTTTTTACTCTGGTTTGCTGGCCACTTGGAGAAAAAAATTCTTGCGGAAGTCAAGGAACAAGAAAGCAACGAAGTTTTGGCAAGGCTTGAGGTTGTTGAAGATCAATTTTTCCTGTATAATAATAAAACAAATCAGTTTCTTGGACAAGGTTCTACTGTTCAAAAACTAAAAGATCACATAACATCGAGATTTCCCAACCGTGATATTAAAATCGTAGCTGGTAAGAAAACCGAATGTGAATTACTTAAACATGAATTGGAACAGCTAGATGCGAATCGCAGTAACGTCTGATCTCCACCTGGAGTTTGGTGACATAAACATACAAAACACCGACAATGCCGAAGTACTAATACTTGGTGGGGATATCATGTTGGCACAGGACTTGCACGATCATTCTCAAGAAAGTGTTCGAGTTGCCGCTATGATTGAGAGTTTAGGACGACGACAGGAAACTGCACAACGGTTCCGTGATTTCCTCAAGCGTGTGAGTTTTCAGTTTCCGCATGTGATCTACATTGCTGGTAATCATGAATTCTATCATGGCAAGTGGCCCATTGGATTGCAATACCTGCGTGACGAATGTGCCAAGTTTCCCAACGTGTACTTCATGGAAAATGACTGTAAAACAATTGGTGACATCACCTTTATTGGCAGCACATTGTGGACTGACATGAACAAGGGAGATCCGTTGACCTTGCATGCCATTGCGGACATGATGAACGACTTTAGAATCATTCGTAACAGTGATCTTGGGTTTACCACACTAAAGCCAGCACATGTGGCACAAGCACACAAAAAGAGTGTGGGCTATATTAGATCAGTCATTGCAGAACAGCATGATAAAAAGTTTGTGGTTGTGGGACACATGGCGCCTAGTCGTATGAGTACGCACCCAAGATGGGTCAACGATCATCTCATGAACGGTGGATATAGTTCTAGTTTAGATGAGTTTATTTTAGATCATCCACAGGTCAAACTGTGGACACATGGTCACACTCATTATCCGTTTGATTACATGATTGGCAGTACTAGAATCGTATGCAACCCTCGAGGGTATGTTAATCACGAGCGTGGTAGTCAAGAAGAAGATCCATATTTTCCAAAGGTAGTAGAAGTATGAAAGTTTATATTAGCGGATATCGCAACCACTGGACCAGTCCATACACTTGGTTTAACTATGTGTTCTTTTGGACTGCCTGGGCAAAATGCGGTCGTTGGAGCACACAACAAGCATTGGAAGATCATAATCGAGAAAAAACACAATGGGTTGACCATCCCGATTGGGTAGAAAAGTGGAGTGATCGTCTTGAGCCTGTCAGTCGGGGCATACAGTGGGTGTTAGATCGTGTGCATCCAAAGATTGAATACGTTAAGATTGATCGCTACGATACATGGAGCATGGATCACACCCTGGCTCACATTGTGTTGCCCATGCTCAAACAACTCAAAGCAACCAAGCATGGTAGTCCCTTGGTAGATGATGAAGATGTACCCGAACACCTGCGTAGTACTGCCGCTCCTGCCAAAGAAAATGAGTGGGACATAGATGACAATCACTTTAAACGTTGGGACTGGGTCATGGACGAAATGATCTTTGCATTTAACTGCAAGATTGACGACTCCTGGGAAGAAGCATTTCGTGAAGGTGAACTTGATTGGATCAGTGTTCCTGTGGATGTACATGGCAACGAAGTCCCAAAAGGTGAACACAAGTACTGGCAAATGAAAGATGGTCCTAAAAACACTTACAAGTGTGACTACGAAGGCATGCGGGTGGTTGAGGCACGTATTCAAAACGGCTTCCGCTTGTTTGGCAAATACTACCAAGGATTATGGGATTAATGACTAAGGTATTAATCACCAGTGGATGTAGTTTTAATGAAACAGTACATCCAAAGTCTCGATTGAATGGTCGAAGTTGGGCCGACTACTTAGCTGTTGCACTTGGCGACAATTACACGCATGTCAATGTTGCCCAACGTTCACATGGTAATGGTTTAATTAGTCGCAGTTTAATTTGGGCAGTCACTGATGCACTTAAAAGTCACAAGCCCCAAGATATCCTAGTAGGTATCATGTGGTCAGGAACATGGATGCATGATTTTTTTGTTGATACCACACCAGCAATGAAAATCAGTGATGACGCCTATGTTAGAAACCCAACTAACTTTGTAGACAACAGCAAGGGCGGTTGGGTAATATGTAATCATTCCTGGACCAATCCGGTCAGCACCACATACTACAATATGTTTTGGAGTGATACTGGTTCTTTAATTTACACACTAGAACATATACTGCGCACACAATGGTTCTTAGAACGCTTGGGCATTAAATATTTTATGGCCACGCACACACAGTATGTATTTGTTGATCCTGCACAGTGCCAAATGCCGGATACAAAATATCTTTACGATCAAATTAATTTTTCAAAGTTCTTGCCGGTCAAAGGAGAACATGAATGGGTAAGAGAGAATCTCAACACATCTCTCAAGTTACACGAACATCCAAGCACAGAGCACCATAAGCAATTTTGTCATCAAGTGGTATTGCCCTTTGTTGAAAAGTTATAATGATACAGTTTGTTACAAAATTTAATTACCCCGCACTGTCTACTCCGATAACTAAAATATCCAACGAGCAATACACGCAGTGGAAGCATCATTACTTGTTTGATGCTATTAAAAACGTTGGATATGGGACAAGTTTTTGCAAATATTTTGGAATCACAGATTATATTCTAGAGTTTAGCAAAAAAGAGCAAGAATGTCATAGCTATATTCTTAAAACTTATGTACAATTAACTGCATGATTGATATCGGATACAATCAACATGTTTACCCTAATAGGCAGAAAGATAGTTTTGCCTATTCGTGTGAAGTCAACAAACCTCAGGGCATAATTGACGACATATTAGATTGGTCCAAAGAAGAATTAAATTTTGAATGGCGTTGGAACCTGGTGTCAACAAGCACAGATCGAATGCCAGGGAAATATGTTTTTTACTTTGACAACGAGCGTGATTATCTTGCGTTCATTATGAAATGGCGTTGACATGGATTTTTATAGAATACTAGACAGACTTGAAGAATGGTGGAGATATCCACAACCCACACAGGCACAAAAAAAATTGCTGGGCTTACACACAGATGTCATTGACACTGAGTTTACAGCAACACGATTAGCCAGCGAAGAATCGGCTCGTTATGTGTTGGAGAATATGCGAGCTGTGCCTAACTTTGACACAGATTATGATTTACACAAGTGGGTGGCAACCACACAAGTTGATCCCAATTTGTTTTACAATGGCACAGTGTTGGAATTTGGTGTTGCAACTGGAAGAACTCTGAATCAGTTTGCACATTGGTTTCCAAATAAGCCCGTGCATGGGTTTGACGGATTTGTTGGATTGCCCGAAGACTGGACTAGTCGTATGCGCAAGGGATTCTTTGCTCGTAAAAACTTACCTCGGGTGAGACCAAATTGTCAACTATGGGTAGGTTGGTTTGATCAAACCTTGCCGGGTTTCAAGCAACAAATACAACGAGATGATCCCATTGCACTGTTGCATGTAGACTGTGATTTGTATTCTAGCACTGTGACAATTCTCACAGAGCTCAGTGACAACATTGTGCCCGGTACCGTTATTATCTTTGATGAGTACATCAACTATCCAGGTTGGCAGATGGATGAATTTAAGGCCTGGAAGGAATTTGTTGTAAAACACAATCGTGATTATGAATACATTGGCAGAGTATCCAAGCACCAAAAAGTAGCAGTAAGAGTGCTTAAATAAAACATGTTGTAAAAATACAACACTGAAAATGCCCAATCCCGGTTGACAACAATCGGGGTTTTCGCATATAATATGCATACAGTAGGAAATTCTACTGGCTAACCTAAAAACAATGACGTGACATGGGGTCACAGATTTGAATGGTTACGAACGAAAGGTACTTTATTATGGCAACCGCCAACATCTCCTATGCGGCTCAACGCAACGCCGTTTATCAAAACTCCTCCTCCAACCTTGTTGATCTAGTTCAACGTCTCAATGACACGGTTGCCGCCATGCCACTCCAGGCACAACGCAACTGGCAAGCCAAATTGGCTAAGGCCCTAGCAACATTCAAACGTAACAACCCTGGACTCAAGAGCATCAATGACCGCTCTAAGTTTCGTTTGTGCAAGAGCTTGATGGGCAAACTCAAAGACATTCGAATCGACACCACAATGCAACGTGAACCCAACTTGCAGTGGATCCTTACCATTATTGAGAACTTCCGTGCATACCAAGCACAGCCTATTCAGGTATATGCCACACCCGATGGTGGATGGGGTGGGTGGGACGGACAGCACACCTCTCTGGCCTTGTTTTTGATTGCTGTGCACGGACTTGGCGAGCGTTTTGAAGATGTAGAAGTACCCATTAACATCTACGACATTGTGAGCCGTGGCGAGATCCGCGGTAACTTTATCCGTAACAACACTACCACTGGCAAGCAAGCCGGCAAAAAGTCCTTGGACATTATTGACTTGATTATGCAAATGATCTATGGCGTTGAAGTGGACGGCGTCACTGAACAAGAGTGGGTTGATGCTCATGCCAAATGGAAGGCCCTTGCTGATGCTGGCATGTTTCTTACCGCTGACAAGTTTGACGACACCGAAGAAATTGGTGCCATTAGTCGTCTCAATGAGATCAACGACTCCAGTGTCAACGTGGTAAAGAAGTTTGCTGTGTACGGCAAGTATGTTGTGGACTTGCAACGACGTTCCATTAATACCAAGGAAATTCCCATCATCATGGAATTCTTTAATCTGTGCGAACTGCAAGACATCGCATATACTGATTCTGAGATAGAAGACTTGGCTCAGCATTGTGTTGACTTGTTTGATGCCAACTTTGATGCCAAAGGTCCATTCTGGGACGTGGCTCATCAAGCCAGCATAAACGCCTGGAACAAGCACAACAAAGGCAAGGACAAGCGTGACTGGACTGACCCACCACGCAATAACAAGAACGTACCACAAGGTATTTCATTTTTCTGGCACCAACTGCAGAAGTCATGGGTGCCTACACAAGGTGCAGGATTTAAGTTTCCCAAGCAACCCTTCTCGGTGTATCAACCTGACGCCAAGGACTTGTTCTAATGAAAGTCACCAGAGTTGAACAACAACAAACAGCTCATCGTGCAGAGCAAGCTCGTCTGCAAGATCAACGCAATGAACAATACCGCGTCCGAGTCGAGCAGAAAAAGTTTGATGACATTGTTGCTGAACGAGTCAGTAGAGCCCGACGTTTGGGTTCGGACAAGGGTCAAAACATTGACATGGAGTGCTGATATGAAACCAATACCATTACAAGAACGTGTTACTAATTTTGCGCAAAAGAAACCCACACCTGTAAAACGTGGTGGTGCAAGCTATAATGAAACTCAGCAATTTTGCCGAAGTGAAATTGAGCGATATGTGGAAATGTATCGTCAGCTTAAGGTAGAAGGCCAAACTGCACGTCTCATCCGAGATCAGATTGATGTATTGTTGCGCCGTTACCATGGTTATAGTATCAAAGAAAACATTGGTGCTCACTACTATGAAACTGGACTGCCGCATGGCACCAAGACAGATTTTGAACACGTGATTCCAGCTTCTGTGGCTCGTGACTTGATATTGTTTGGTCGTCTCACAGTTGAGGAAGCACTTAATATTCCAACTTGTCGCTTGAGTGCCGCAAAACACAAAAAGTTGAACAGTACCAAGTTGGGATCTACTACACCTGATATCTATTGGTTTTGGCGTAGATATCAGGAGTTAGGCATTTCCGTTGAGACTCATGATGGTACCCAAGTAGATTTTTCCACTTGGAATTTAGATAGTCACTACGACTATTTTAAAAATTAATATTTTAAATCCATCCGTGGAATTCAGTGTCAAGGATGGGATGCACTTCCCATCCTTGTTGTTTCCAGCGTAGTAACATTATTAGAGTATCTAAGTATGTCATTTATCAAACTCCTGTGCCATATACACAAGAATTATCACCCCAAATATTATAACTTGAATTGCTATTAATTCCATAGTATCAATAGTAGTGATGAGATGCTTTGCTCTTACGGTATTCCGCAATGGCTTCGCCCCATGCGACTAGGCTTTCGAATATAGTGTTAAAAAAGTTTTTCATAGATAGATGTCCTTTTGAGAATATTGGTATTGTCGGATGTATGTTTCCAACTGTGCAGTATCAGTAATACTTTTGGTACTTAGATACGCATCTAAGCGGCTTTGGTAACTGCTGTCAGGAAACATGTCTGATAGACGTTCCAGGATAGCTAGCATTTTTTCTGATAGATATGTCATTGTATTTTTCCTGTGTGTTATTGTTAGAGACTTGTGGTTTCTACTAACTTATTTATACGGCAGTGCAACAATACTCATGGTTTCTACTGAGTTAATTTTAAAGTAAATATATTATGTCCTACAATATTAAAACATTTATTAAACATGCACAAGATAATGGGGAGTTTATATCTTTGCGTAAAGAAGGTCAAGATTATTCAGATTCAGATCTATATAAAGAATTCCCTGCCGAGTTTGCAAGAATGTTTATGTCTGATAAATGCGTATTTAAAGAATTCCCCATTATTGTCTGGGAATATAAACGGAAACCCGTTGCATTTTGGGACTGCACAAATATTACTGGGTATATACTCACTTGACAACCACGGTTGACCAGAAATTCTTTTTTTGCTATACTAGAAACTTAGAGTAACAAACAAGGAGCAATGCATGGAATTTTATGTTGAAGGCACCACTAAATCTAGAAAATACGTAGAATCACTTCTACCTTCTATGATAGAGCAGTTGAAGCTCACAAAACACAAAAAACTCCTGCACATCATATTAGATCCTGATCTTGAAGACCTAGGTACTACAGTTCCTCTTAAAGGTCTGGACACTTATTTGGTTGTACTCAAACCCCTTAAGGATCTTCAAGCCCTGGGTGCTACCCTGGCACACGAGCTCACCCATGTGGCACAGTTTGCCAAAGGTACCCTGCAGTTGACCCCACGTGGCAAGCTGTGGAAAGGCAAATACTACGGACGCAAGGTGCCGTATCTGGAGCAACCCTGGGAGATCCAGGCATTTGCCAAGCAAGAAATCATCATGCGCAGGGCAATTGAGCTGTAAGTGTTGTTTTTTTGCAACACACAAAAAGGTTGACCAAAATA
>Ga0049080_10000394_pt1 | contig 14552 bp, 10 predicted proteins | sample GreLakmeER15MSRF_FD_66716 | JGI IMG/M metagenome (GOLD analysis project Ga0049080, IMG submission 66716) | Freshwater lentic microbial communities from great Laurentian Lakes, MI, USA - Great Lakes metaG ER15MSRF | ecosystem: Environmental > Aquatic > Freshwater > Lake | place: Great Lakes... | reverse complement strand
AGGTCATACATTTGTATCATCTACAAAACATATGGTTAGTATTGAAACTACATCAAAGCATAAGCCGGATGTTAAACTTCAAAACTCCGAATCACCTGTTGTTCGTACAAATCACGGACACATGTTCACCGATGCTGGATACACAAACGGTGAGAAATATCTAAGTTCAAAATTGAGAAAGATATCAGCAGAGAAATCAGTTGATAAAGTAGAAGATTGGAAAGAAATAGCACAAGCTATGAGAAAGGAATACTTTCCAACTAAACCAGCTCTTAATATGAAAAGAGATACGGAAGAAATGTCTACATCATCTCAAACTGTAATGAATCTAACCGATAAGATATTACAAATAACTTACTTTAAAGGTAAGGTAAATGAATTCAAAGGTATTAATAGGAAACTGCCTGAAGGATATCAACCAAAGATTACAATTGAAGTAATCACAGTTTAATTTCAACATTTTAATAGAACCATATTTATATACATACAAAATGTAAATATATTAATATGTCAACAGAATTCGAATTATTTAAAGGAAAGAATCTAAGTTCTCTTTTTGAAGATATCTATAATAATCAATTATCTAAAAAACAAAAAATAAGTGGTTTAATAGAAGAACTTAAAAAAATGATTAGACATGCTGGTGATGTTGCTAGCGTAGGACCTATATTATCTTCACTAATTGATAGTTCCGTAAAGAACGATGACCAATTGGTTAAGTTGGCAACAATAGCAACCAGAATTATATCAGCGGAAAAGAAAACTGAAGGACAAGATGGTTTTTTATCCGAATTTGAAAAAAACCAATTACTTCAAGAATTAGAAGAAACTAAACAAGAAGTGGAAAGAGTGGATACTTTGGAATTTGAATTAGAAGATTTAAAAAAGAAAATAAAGTAATATGGGGTTATCAAATGCTAGAGTACAATCCTCTAATAATCTATCATCGAGACCAGAAGCATCTTCTAAAAAAGTAGGATGGGTACTTGAGGTATTACTTGATGAGAATACAGACTACGCCAAAGCTAAAAAAATAGGTGCACAACCAATCGGTTCTATACATTTTACAACTTCGGATGATGGCATTCTGGAAGCAGACCCAGCAGCACGAACCATTGCACATCCATTTGATAAAAATTTCAAAAATATTCCAATTATTGGTGAACTTGTTGAAATCTATGAAGGACAGGCGGGTTCTTTTTATTATAGAAGAATTGGATTAGATGAAAATCCAACAAAAAGTGCTTTTAAAAATGCACTTCAAAAAGTAATTGTACCAAAGAAAGATGAAGAACAAACTGTAGGTTCTTACAAAGAAGTATCAGAAACGGGAATAACTAAAACAAATACAGAGGGTACAAACGCAGAAGGAAGTTATGGAAAATATTACGATACACAAGAAAATATTCATAGATTAAAATTATATGAAGGTGATTCTTTAATTGAAACTAGATTTGGACAATCCATAAGATTTTCAGGATTTAATAATGTTGGAAATAAATTCTCACCAACAATAATTTTAAGAAACGGAGAAAATGCAGAAAGTGGAAAAAAAGCAGCAGCATTAAGTACTGAAGAAGATATTAATAGAGATGGTAGTATAATAGCATTAACATCTGGTCAATATCAATTACCATTTATTCCAGGAGTAATTGATGATAAAGGTAAAACAAACTTTGGAACTAAACCTGACTCATTTGGTGAATACCCATCTAAATTAATAGGAGACCAAATATTAATAAATTCGGGAAGAATAATACTTTCAGCAAAAAGTGCAGAAATGTTATTCTTTTCAAAAAAGAATTATGGATTTATTTCCGATGGTGCAATGTCAATTGATAATAAATTAGGTATTGATATAAGTGTAGGAGATGATATTCACATTGTTACAAATGATAAAGATGTTAATATGGTTACCGGTAAAGGTTCTATATTTTTAGGAAGTGAGGCATTAGAGCCTATGGTAAAAGGACAGCAATTAGTTGATATATTAGCAGAATTAATTGATGCCATTACTCAGCAAACTTATTTAACACCATCTGGTCCATCCGCAGTAGGACCTACTAATATTTCTCAATTTGGTTCTATAAAATCAAAATTAAATAATATATTGAGTAGATTAAATCAAACTTCTTAATATGTCTTGGAAAATTTTTAAAGAAAATATTTTAAACAGAGCAAACGCTCCAGATTCAATTCAAGATATTGATACCGTTGCAAAATTGTATGCGGATGAGTATGATATGTGTATGAAGCGAGGTGGTGATGTTATAAATAAAGTTCCAATTAGTAAAGGTAATACCGAAATTATGCAGCAGTTATTTAAAGCTGCTTTATTAAAAGGGCAAACATCAAATACTCCATATGATTTAGTTGGAGAAATGGGAAAGGGAGTTCTAGCATATTGGCAAGGTGCTCAATTAAATACATTCCCAATACCATTAATACCAGCTCCCGGTTCAACCGTTAACATTGGAGTTACTTCAAATTTAGTTACAAATGCGGGTGTATGGGCACCAGCAATAGCAACCACCGGAGTATTATTAGCACCTCCAGAAATTCCAGTAGATATATTATTAGCTTCAATACCAGATGATAACAATACCGTTGAAGGAGTAACTCCCGTTGTTTTATTAACAAGTCCTGAAATTTTAAATGATGCACCGCTTGCCGATATAATTATACTACCAGGTATTGATTATTCTGGAGCTTTTATGGACCCTCAATTGGAGGCGGTTAAAGTAATTGTGTCTCAAGGACAACCACTACCAACTGATGATACAAACTCTACACCCGAAAATGAAACGGGTGAAAAAGGGGACGTAAATAATATACCAATTGAATGCATCGATAGTGCGGTGCGAGATAAATATGGTGTAATAAATTATGAGTTACCATTAACAACAAATATGAAAGTCAGGACATTAACACTTGATACACGCTGGCCACACAAGCTACAAGATATGAACAGTGGAAATGCTAATTATAAAAAACAAGGTGGTGAAGTAAAAGTAGAAGAAATTGTTTGTAATCTAAAATCACTAAGTTTAAACATAATAGAACCACTTTTAAAAGAATATCCAGGATTTTTACCTATAAATTCTGCATTTAGAGCAAGCTCGAGTAGGGGTGGTACATCACAACACATGGTTGGAGAGGCAATAGATGTTCAATGGTTTGTTAAAGGGGTGGGTATTTCAACTGAAAAGTATATGGAAATAGCCAATTGGATGCTAAAAAACTTACCAGTAGACCAACTGATATACGAACACACAGAAACTTACGGCAACGTTTGGTTACACATATCTCATAGAAAAGATGGAAAGCAGAGGGGTCAAGCAATGACTATGAAAAAAAATAAAGATGGAGAGGAAGTCTATACTTTAGGCTTTAAAAATTATTATCCTACAAAAAAACCAAAGTAATAAAATAAAAATATTCATTAATGTCAGTAATACCACCAACCAATAATACAACGTTAATAATTGATGATTTTATTAATTATGCAACTGCACATTTGTCTACTGTTTCTGGAATAGTTAATACACTTTCATTATACCCACCAGTTGCGACAGCAGCACCAGGAGTATTACCTTGGACGGGATATCAAGTCGCCCCAGCAACACCAGGTGGTGGAGTATTAGAAGTAGATGAGGATTTATTAGCTAGAGTTCAAATACAACAAGAATTAATTCAAGCTGATATAATCGTAGCAAATGAAATAATAGCTACACAAGTTTTAGAAAATCCGGCTGATGTCATCATTGTACAAGATTATATTGTAAATCAACAAGAATTAGTTTATAATCCTGTTGTGATAACTGAAGCAATTGTGGTTACAAATGAGCAAATCGTTACTACCCCTAAACCAGAACCAGAACCAGAACCAGAAAAACCTAATACAGGTCCGCCAAAATCAAAAGGTGAAAATTTAGATTTAATAGAAAAAGCATTAATTAAGATAGGTATAACCAATACAAAAATTATTATTGCCACACAAGCAAATGCAATGAAAGAATCGGGTGCAAAGCCAATAGAAGAAAATTTAAATTATAGTGGTACTTCAAATGAAAGAATTCGAACTATATTTGGAGCTAGGGCCAAAAAATACACAGACGTTGAGCTTGATGCAATAAAGAAAAATAAACAATCTATGGGTGACTTGATGTACGGTCCAGATGCCGGACAAGTTGGAAAATGGTTAGGTAACACGGAGAAAGGAGATGGATACAAATATAGAGGACGTGGATTTATACAACTTACGGGTAAAGCAAATTATACAGCAGCTTCTTTAGGACTTTATAAAGATACAACACTTGTAACAAATCCTGACTATGCACTTGATTCAGTTGGAGCAGCTGATACCTGTGCGTGGTTTATTAATAGAAGTCTTCCAAAATTTGTTAAAAGCATGGGTATTTCAAAAGATACCACCTCTCAAGCAGATGCGAATTTATTAATAACAAGTATCATAGCAGGGTCTCCTATTAAAAGAAGTGGTACTGGGTATTTAACTACATTGGTGGTAAAAGTGGATAAATTTGCAGCAGAACTTGCATAATTTTCAAAAATAACAATTTAAATATTTATAAACATAACAAATAATAAAGTATGGATACGGACAAACTATTAAAAGCTATTCAGATTCTTATTAAAGAGGAGCTTAAAGAGCAATTACCTGCATTAATTAAGGAAACTGTAAGAGCTGAAGTAAAAAAACTAATAGCAGAAGGAAAACAAACTGCTAAATCACAGCCAATTGGATTATCAATGGCTAAAGCTATTTTAGAAGATGATACTATTATAGAATCGGTTAAAGAAAAAATAGAACAAAAACAGTTTAGTAAAAACCCAATAATTAACCAAATTCTTAATGAAACTAGAGGTGGAATACCGCAAGGTGATGGTGGATTTAGAACAATGAATTTTGGACAAGGTGATATGGGTTCAATTGCAGGTAGAACGGCAGTAGCTGATAAAATGGGTTATGGTGATATGATAAAAGGACCTTCTCCAACGGGATTGGGTGTAAATACTGGAGTAGCTGAAATAGATAAAGCTTTGAATAGAGATTATTCAGAACTTGTAAAAAGATTTAAAAAATAATAATGGCAGTAATACTTGGTAAAAAGTTAGTAATCGATTCAAAGCAGTTTGAAGACTACGCAATAGGTATAACATTACCTATTCAAATAGGAAATACTGCTTTTAATCAAAGTTTTATAACTGCTGACCAGGTTAAAAGTAATATTATAAATTTATTACTTACAAAAAGATTTGAAAGATTGATGCAGCCTGAATTTGGGAGTGGTATTCAAGAATTATTATTTAATATGAATGATGAAATGTTTGCTGATAACTTAGAAAATACTATCGTTGATACACTTTCTAAATGGTTGCCATATGTAAATGTAGAAACTATTAATATTCAGCAATCAAACGAATTTAAAGATAATAATAAGGTTGAAGTATCAGTTTCATTTAGAGTATCAGATACACAGATATTAGATACGGTAACTTTTAATGTACAAACATAATGGCTATAACAACAATAAATAAAAATTTTAAAAATAAAGGAAAGGATATAAAATATCTTAATAAAGACTTTGCAGCATTTAGAGCAAATCTTATTGATTTTACAAAAAATTATTTTCCAAAGACTTATGGTGATTTTAACGAATCATCTCCTGGCATGCTTTTCATTGAAATGGCATCGTATGTAGGTGATGTTTTGGCGTATTACACCGATGATACATTGAAAGAATCTTTGATGCCCTATGCGGAAGATATTCAAAGTATTATAGCTCTTGCACAATATTTGGGATATAAACCAAAAATTACATCTCCGGCGGTAACAACATTATCGGTTTATCAATTAGTACCATCTATTGGGGTTGGTATTACTAATATACCAGACTCTACTTTTTACTTAAAAATAAAAGAAGGGATGATTATTGCAAACAAAGCAGGTACCGTTCAATTTATAACAAATGACATGGTGGATTTTTCAAATGAAATAGATAGAGAAATTACCATATATCAAAGAGATGTACTTACAGGTGAGCCTACATTTTATTTAATAAAAAAATATGTACAAGCAATATCAGCCGTACAAAATCAAAAAGAAGTAACCTTTGGAAGTTATGAAAATTTTAGAACAATTGATTTGCCAGAAACAAATGTAATTGAGATATACGATTGTAGAGATTCTAATAATAACAAATGGTATGAAGTGCCGTATTTAGGACAAGAAATGATATTTATCGATTATCCAAATACCGAAGCTAATGATTCAGACCTTTATCAGTTTAAATCAACGGTACCATATATTTTAAAAACAATAAAAACACCAAAAAGATTTACAACTAGAGTAAATCAAGATAGTACAATTACAATTGAATTTGGTGCAGGAGACCCAACCGCATCCGATGAACAATTAATTCCAAATCTTAAAAACGTAGGATTGGGATTGCCAAATTCTATTAAAAGATTAGATGAATCATTTGACCCAACTAATTTTTTAAAAACAAAAACGTATGGTACTTCTCCATCGAATACAACAATGACTATAAAATACTATACAGGTGGGGGTATTAGTTCAAACGTTGCAGCGGGAGAGTTAACAAGAATTAATGGAGTTGAATTTGAAGAAAGTTTAAGTTCTTTTACAAGAGCTCAACTTTCACTTTATAATTCTGCAAAAAATTCATTAGCAGTTGATAACGATATACCTGCGGTTGGTGGTAGAGGTGGTGAAACTTTAGAAGAAATTAGACAAAATGCATTAGCAAATTTTGGAGCTCAAAATAGAGCAGTAACTGCAAAAGATTATCAAATTAGAGTATTATCAATGCCATCAAAATATGGAGCTATAGCAAAAGCATATGCCGTTGCCGATGGAACATTGGATAACAATTCACCTTCATCTATATTAGCATCACCAAACAATTTACAAGAATTTACTGATTTAGTACTAGATTTTGTAAACAAACCAGATGATTTAGAACCAACTGAGCAAGATATAAAACAACAAATTACTAGCTTTTTAATTGGTAAAACTTCAAACGAAAATGAAAAAAATAATCCGTTTGCTATTAACTTGTATTTATTAGGATATGATATAAATGGTAATTTGACAAATTTAAATAGAGCTGTAAAAGAAAATCTTAAAACATATATTAACGAATACCGAATGTTAACAGATGGTATAAATATGAATGATGGATTTGTAATTAATATTGGTTTGGAATTTGAAATTATAACATATCCAAATTATAATAAAAATGAAATATTAACAAAATGTATAAACGAAGTAAGAGATTTCTTTAGTATAGATAATTGGCAGTTTAATCAAACTATTAATTTAAATGAAATTGAATTGTTATTAGCAAATGTAGAAGGAGTTTCATCTGTTCCATCCGTGAAAGTTACAAATAAGTGTGGTGGTAGATATTCACCAAATTCGTATAATATCGAAGCGGCAACTAAAGATAAAATTGTATATCCATCATTAGACCCTTCAGTTTTTGAAATTAAGTTTCCTAGTGGGGACATAAAAGGCAGAGTAAGATAATGGCATACTATTTATTAACAGCATCAAAAGATGCAACGGTCTATCTTCAACAACCAAACCAAAATACAGGTTTGGATGAGATATTAGAAATAAGCAAATTGTATTATGGTAATGTAAAAGATATATCTCATGCATTGCTAAAATTTGAATTAGGCTATATATCAGCATCGATATCTAATAGTACAATACAATTAGATGAAGCAACTCTTATTTTAAAAGAAACAAAAACCGAAGAAATTCCTTTAGAATATACAATTTTTGCAAACTCAATATCAGGGAGTTGGGAAATGGGCATCGGTACTAGGTTTGATAACATATCAACACAGGGTGTAACTTGGAATTATAGAGAAGGGGATTCTAAGTTAGATTGGTTAGAAAATAATTTTAATTCTTTTACATCAGCAAGCCAAAATAATGGTGGGGGTGGTACTTGGTGGACTCAATATGAAGCATCGCAATCATTTAGTTATCAAACTGCCGATATTGATATGAACGTAAAATCTTTATTAAAAAGTTGGATGAGTGGTTCTATACCTAACGATGGTATTATATTAAGACACGCATTTAATAAAGAAGTAGATACGCAAGATTATGGTGCAATAAAATTATTTAGTAAAGAAACGAATACAATATATCAACCAAAAATTAGAATAGGTTGGGATGACCAATCATTTGTAACTGGCTCATTAGTTCCATTAGTAGCAGAAGATATTAAAGTTGGAGTTACTAATTTAAAAAGTGAAATTAAAGTAGGAACTACTCCTAAAATTAGAATATTTAGTAGAGAATTATATCCTGTAAAAACATTTGTCAATTCATTCACATACAATACTTCTAAATATCTTCCAACAACTTCATATTACCAAATAAAAGATGCCCAATCAAATGATATTATAATTCCTTTTTCTAATTTTTCTAAAATTAGTTGTGATTCAACCGGAAATTATATAAATTTAAATCTTTCAAATTGGGAAGCGGATAGAACATACAAAATAGAATTTAAAGTAACTATTGATGGTAATACTCAATATTTTGATAATGATATAACATTTAGAATTGTAAAAAATTAAAATGGCAAAAACAGGATTACAAAATGAAGCATTAATAAGTGAACTTTTAATAAGTGGTTCTAGTTCACCTGCCATTTCTAGAAATGAATTCGGTGTTTACTCATTTGTTCAAGAAAATAGGAATGATGGTGTTATATCCGGACAATTAACAAGACCAAAGTATAATGAAACTGAGCTAGTAAAATCCGTTGATACTGTAATATTTGAATTACTTCCAGGAGAAGCTCCTCCATTTGATGATAGAATTCCAAGACCAATATATAATGAAGTAACTCAATCTGTGATTGATTTGACAGAACAGGTGATAGACCTTACTACTTTGGTTTATGAATTAAGAGCTAAAGTACAAGACGTAGAAATAGTATCTGAAAGTTTAAGAGTTGATGTAGATTTACAAAATTTAAATGTAGCGGCAGCACAAAATCAGACTCAACAAATAACAACAAAAATTACAAGTACAATAACTGAACTACAAAACTCTATACAAAAGGGAGTAGCAGAAGCAATTCAAAGAGTTTCTTTATTTGCAAGAAATCAAGCATTAGAACAAGAATTAACTATATTAAGAGATACGCTTTTTGGTAAACAAGCTAAACAAGCAGAAGGTTCGAAAGTTACCGATGATATAGCTGCTAAAATATTAAATAAAAGTGATGAGAAATATCAAGATATTGTATTCAGAGGTAGAGCAAAAGATGATGGCAATGGTGCATTTATAAACGGACCAGATATACAACTTAAAAACTTTACTAAAGATAAGGTTACCGTTAGTTTTAAATTTGATGGAAGTAATGCAAATGCATTCGGCAAACTTTCAGATGTTTCATTAAATGAAGGTGAGGAAAAGGTAATTAAAGTAATAACAAACAAAAAAGGAGTTGATGACTTAAACCCCTCAGCTGGTTTCGGAACTTCTAAGGATAGGGAGCATACTGGTAATTTAATAATTAAATCGCCAAAAGGAAGTATAACATTTACAACCTCTATCCAAAAAATGAGAGGTACTAATTTTAGTCCATAATGGGTGAGATAAAAATATATAAAAATGGCGATAAAAACGTTTAAAGATATTATAAACAACAAAGGGTACAGAGTTAGTTCAGATGATAGAAAAATATTTGAAGAAGGAAACCTGCAATCATTTTTTGGTCTTGGGGATTCTGATGCAATTGAGTTTATTGTATATGATTCAAACGATAATCAGTTGCCACAAAAAGCTGTAAATGGGAAAACGGTTAGATATGTACCATTGACAAGTAGTAACATAAGTGATTATATTTTAATAGCAGAAGGTACGGTTCTTCAAAAATTTCAATTTCCAAATGAATATTTTATAGATGCGGAAAGATTACTAAGGGAAGCGGGATATGATAATGGTATTTTTAAAACACAAGTTACACTAATTAATAAAAGAGTTGGTTCTGATTCGGAAGAAGATAAATTATGGATTTCTGAAATATCACCATCTAGAACGGAAGTAAGATTATTTCCTATTAAAAATGCAAAAGTAAAATATCCAGAATTAGAAGAAAGATTCGCATTATTTGTATCTAATAAAGACTTTAGAGATGATACAATAATTGAGGCTTTCAAAGTGATTGAGCAAATAGATTCGAATATAATCGGTACATATTTAAAAACAAAATATGGTGAAAATTGGATTAGTAAAATGAGCGGTGAATTTAAAATAAAAAACTTTGATGAATTTACAAATAGAATTAATACAAAATTTAGAGAAGCAGCATCTTATGAACTTACTAATAGAATATCCGATATCAATGATATAAATTATGGTAAACGTAAACAAACAAAAATCCCATTAACTTTATCATCCAATACTATTGTAGATATTTGTCAGAGATTAATTACAAATGTAATTAATTTTTATTTACCAAAACAAGATTTAATATCCACTGCAACATTTGATGAAGGAATAGATGAAAGTTTTGATGAAGTTGGACAAATACTACAAACTAGAGAAAGTGATTTATTGGTGGATACTTCAAATCCTGTGATAACAATAAAGAAAACAAAAACATTTGTAGAAAGTAATAAAGAATTAGAATTAAAAAAGATAATAAGAAAAGAAAAACCGTTTCCAACATCGGGAATGCTTCTTTCAGAATTTTGTGAAGGGTTTGACTTATTTGGTAAATATGCAGATGGCAATGGTGGTGAATACACAGCCTTAATTATAGCTAATTCAAACCAATGTGGATATAATACGCCTGATGGACAAAGTGGTAGTGATGGTAACGGTGGTGGAAATGGTGGTGGAGCTGGTGGCTACGGTGGTGGCGGAGGTAGAAATGAAGAAGTTAACCCAAATGATTATAGAGGTGCGGGTTTTGGGTTGGGAGGAGAACAAAATAATATATCATACCAATAAAACTTATACAAAGTTAAAAAATCAATAAATGAAAGCAGTAGAAGATATAATGATTGATGATGGTTTAGGCGGCGGTGGCGGAACTGGCGGCGGTGGCGGAACTGGCGGCGGTGGCGGAACTGGTGGCGGAACATCTACTCCTACGGTCTTTATTACTGATATACCAAACACACCTTTAACAAACCTATATGGAAATTTACAAATAAAATGTAAAAATAATAAAGGAACAGCTGTACAGGCGTCCATTTATATAAATGCACAGTCTAGTGGTCTTATAACTCCAGATAAAATTACATTAAATTATAGAGATATTTTTAATAATGGGGATTATGAAATTACAGCACTTGGAAACGGCTATCAAACGGGTATTGAAAAATATGTTGTAACATTAGTGCCAAATCCAGAATATAATGATAACCCCACATATAAAGCAATTCCATATACAAACCCATTAACAAGAAATAATTTAAAAATTAGAGGATTATCTATATTTGAATCTTTACCATCGATAAATGAAGAAAATCTAGATTATGGGCAAACTAATTTTTATCAGTTTAAAATAATACATTACATAAATGATATTGAGCAACCGAATACGATTGCAGAAATTGATAAAGATATTACGTTTATTTTAGAAAAATCCGGCGCTTCAGACGATGGTGGGGATGATAATTTAGGCAATGTACAAACATTGACGGTTTCACTAACTGGCGCAGATGGTAGTGCTCAATTACTTATTGATAATATAGATGGACCTGGAGAAATAGTTACACTTAAATCTGGTGCTAATGAAATATCAACATTACTAGGTAAAATTATTACAATACAAAGCAACTCGGTAGGAAATACTATATCGAGAATAACAAAAATATCAGTATCAGCCGATGGTTTAACAAGTCAAACTTTATTAGCAGTAACCGATACTGAATCAGTTAATACTAAGATAACAATAGATAAAGCATATTTGGTTGATATTGAAACGGAAACTATACCAGTAATATTATCAGATAGAGCCTTTGTAAGTTTTGTGAATCCGGATTTAAATAGAAAACATAACATAAATTCTGAAATTGATACATTAATTGGAATTTTTAAAAATGAGTTTACAAGTGGAGTAAGAGTTAAATTTGGAAACGAAGAAATTACATATTCACAATTAGAGAAGGGTGAATCTGCATTAATTGCTATACCACGAAGCAAATTAGCAATAGTAGGTAAGTATAGAATAATTATAATACCATTTACTAGTGATGGCAATAATGGACAACCAATTGAATTAATATTAAATGTAGTATCTGAAACTTACGTTGGTGTGCCAGATATTAGAAATATAAATTACCCAACATTAATAAAAGGTCCAGATTATGTAGGTACAAATGTAAATTTTAAAATTAGTTATGAATCAGTAAATACTGATTATGTAAAAATATGCGCGTTAGGGAGTTCTCAATATACGCAAGCTACAGCTGCAGGAATTGTAACATTAAATTATCAACAATTACTTAATTCACCTGGTGCACAATATACTGAAAGTGATGGGTTAATATCATTAATATTAAAATTAATTCCATATAACGAGCAAGGAAACGAAGTTGTTGTTGGTAAAGAAGAATTTATTACAATAAAATTTGATAAAAGCGAATTAACAATACCAAGAAATGTAGTTATTAATAGATTAGTTGATGGATTTATATCACAATTAAATACTGCATCTTTAGTAGATGAATCATCAAAATATTTAAATCACTTATTACATTTACCAAACGATAATAAATTAATTACAACTTGGTTGGGTAGTGAGGGTTCTTTAATTTTAAAATTATATGAACCATTATCAACTGCAATACAGCCAAATCAACAGGTATGGATTTCTAAATTACAGTCAGACCCAATTATAGAAACAATAAATATATCTGGTGAAAATGCAAGTTTTTGTCCTCCATTAAAAGGTCCTAATTTTTCATTAGAAGAAAATAATGGAGTTGCTTACCAAATATTAGATGATTTAATTGCAAGTGGTTCAATAACTTCAAATGATATAGTTAACAATTATTTAGAAGGAACAAATGTTAATACTACTAAATTAAATTTACAATATGTAAGCGGGTCAGATTATACCTTTAAATCCTTTTCACACTTTGGTTCTGCAGAAGAAAGAGCGGCTAATTTCTTTTACAAAGTAAAATTATTAGAAACTTACAAAGCAAAGTATGAGGCATTAATAGCAACAACGTTTATCCCACCGTATGATGGTTACAATGGTGGTATTTTAACAGAAAACGGATTTCAAGTAATAACTGAAGATGGTCTATTTGATGTTCAATGGGAAATTGCACAATCAAGTGGTGTAAACCAAGCCGGCGAAGCTAAAAAAGTATTAAATACAATAAATGGTATTTTAAGAAATTTTGATGGATTTGAAAACTTTTTATATAAATCAAATAACAATTTAGCATATCCAAAAGTATTATATGTACATCCAATTACAGGATTAGGAACACTTATTTTAAGAGATACAACGCACGCAAGTGTTACCGCATGGTATAACGCATTAATTGATGAAGGGGCAAATTATGATAAATACAATCCCAATTATTTAGTAAATAATATACCTGAATTTATTAGAGAAGATTATAATAATAATGATTTTATAGTTTTCTTAGATATGATTGGTCAACACTTTGATATTGTATGGGCATATGTTAAAGCGTTAGATAATAATAAAGTATTAGAACATAAACAAATTAGTGGTTTATCAAATACATTGGTTTCTCAAATGCTTCAATCATTTGGTTGGAATCCTAAAAACGCTTTTAATTCACCGTTCTTATGGGAATACGCATTTGGTAAAACAAAGGATGGATTTCAAAAATATGGAATGCCATTATCTGAAGCCAATGATGAAGTTTGGAGAAGGATATTAAATAACTTACCTTATTTGTTAAAGCATAAAGGTACTGCAAGAGCTATGAAAGCTATTATGGCGTGTTATGGTGTTCCACAGTCTATGTTAACAATAATGGAATTTGGAGGACCGCAAGACCCAACACAAGGTGGTACTAGTAAATTTACTTTTGATGATAGAACCGCGGCATTTTATTTAAAAGGAGATTTAAATGGAAGTGGTAGTTCGAATATTAAAGTTCCGTGGCATGAAATAAATAATGTTGATTATCCTAATTGTATTGAATTTAGAATATTGCCAAATGAATTACCATCACCAATTTATACTTTAATAAGTGGTAGTGAGTGGACTTTAGATTTAGTACAAACTACTGGTTCTTTTGGTAAATTAGAATTAAACTTTGGTGGAGATATTTCAAATAGTACATACTTTGCAGAACCTTTTGCAAGTGGTTCTCCAGTGGTAACAACAGTTTATATAACACCTGAATCGAGTGGTGTCTACGCATTTGGTCCTGATTTGAAAACTGGAAGTTTAGATTTTCCAATTTCAACAGAACACTATTCACAAGTTGTAATTAATAGACATAATAGTCCTGATTCTTCTTCTTGGTTT
>Ga0049080_10000385_pt1 | contig 14747 bp, 13 predicted proteins | sample GreLakmeER15MSRF_FD_66716 | JGI IMG/M metagenome (GOLD analysis project Ga0049080, IMG submission 66716) | Freshwater lentic microbial communities from great Laurentian Lakes, MI, USA - Great Lakes metaG ER15MSRF | ecosystem: Environmental > Aquatic > Freshwater > Lake | place: Great Lakes... | reverse complement strand
ACGGGATCAGTCATAACGAGGCGGAAGATATCAGCCAGGATTGGGCGCGCATGGGAACGAATGTTCTTCTGCATGCAGTGCTCGAAAAAGCCGAAATTGTCGCGTAGACCGAAAGTGATCGAGAAACAGGCGAAAAGAGGGGAAAACACATGTCAACGCTGATCAAGGGCGGAACCATCGTGACCGCTGACCGGACATATAAGGGCGCTTTATCATGCCCGAACGGCAAATAGAAAGTCCAAATTGTTCGCCGAACCGATAAAGTAAAGGGTTTTGAGCTTCTACCAAGACGCTGGGTTGTCGAGCGCACCTTCGCCTGGCTCGGTCGAAACCGCCGTCCGGCAAAGGATTTTGTGAGAAGCATCGAAAGCGCAGCTGCGTGGCTCTTTATGTCCAGTGTACAGTTCTTGGCACTAAAATCCGCAACCTATTGTATTCCATCACAATAATTCTGAGCCAGACTCTAAGGGATCAGGATATTTGTCTTGGCTAAAGTACCTGCGAAGTAAACGGCCGTCGGCCGAGAAAGAGTGACGATGTTTGTTAGCGGGTTGCCGCTAAATGCAACGAGATCAGCTTGCAGGCTTGGCCTCAAATTTCCTGTTATGTGCTCGAGACCAAGTGCTCTTACTGCTTTACCAGTCAACGCGGCAATCGCCGTTTTAGGTGTGGCGCCGAGTTCTACAAACAATCGGGCATCGTCGGCAAGAAGTCCATGCATGTTATCTGTCCCGAGCACAACTGAAACACCGCAAGACAACGCCTTCGGTACGGCGGCACGCAGATGCTCGCGGGCACGGTCAAGTCGCGCCCGCACACCTGGTACATCGCGCCCGGACAATTCAATACCATCGGGGCGAAAGAACCGTGCCAGAGTGAAGACCAGGGTTGCGTCATGGCTAGCTGCAGTCTCAATTGCATCTTCGTCAAAGAACGCACAGTGCTCGAATGTTCGTGCGCCGAGCCGCGCGCACATGGCAATTGCTACCCCCCCATGGGCCGCAACTGCTACAGGCAATCCAGCTGTTTTGGCTTCACGCAAGGCTACGGAAACTTCTTCATCATCATAAAGGCACGTGGTCGCCCTTTCGCCTGGCGCGTTAACGCCGCCTGTCACAACGAGCTTGAGCCAGTCGGCCCCTTCCGCTACGCGCTTTCGCACTGCTTTGCGCACACCATCGACGCCGTCGGCTCCACCTGAGCGTGCTGCTTGGTGGCTGTGGCTCGGACACACTGGTGCCCCAGAGCACACAAGACTTGGACCTTGTAATAATCCAATATTGACAGCTTGCCGGGCCTGATAGTCGAGTCCATGCCCTTCGCCCATCACTCTCATTGTGGTGACGCCGGATGCTAAGTTGATGGCAAGATGACGGGCTGTGATCCAGGCCCGTTCCACCAGATCTTCGCCGTGCATGCCGCCCATTGGATCAGGGCGGTTGGGATCGACTGAGAGATAGCCATGACAATCTATGAGCCCCGGCATAAGGCTCTGCCCCTTAAGCTGTTGGACGTCGGCAGAGTCGGGATCAAGTGCTGAAAGTGAACCCACCGCCTCAATTTTTGTGCCCTTCAGTCGAACAGCTGAGCCAGCAGGCAACAAGGAACCGTCGCCATCGATCAGCCAGTCCGGTGCTAAAATCAAATCACGTGGAGAATTTCTCATCGGCTAATGGTGCGGCACGTTCATGGCACGGCAGATTTTAGCAAGTACAGGGTGCACGTATCGACCATTTTCCTGCAGGGTCTCACCGTTAGCTACGACTGAGACCTGACGGCAAGTAAAATCAAAATGGCCGGCGGCAGGCCTTCCAACCCATGCTCCGAAACCAAAATCGACATCGCCAAAGGCTCGCTCATCTTCAACAACGCGTCCCGTGGGTACCGGGATGCCAGGGTTGAACCCCATGGAGATATGGGCGATGCGATACATCGTTGGATCATCTAGTTGTTCGATCCAGTTGCGGAGCAAACGCGCTTCTTTGGCGCCGCTAATATCCGTAATTCGGCCTGCCTTCAGCTGAAAATCGACAGTCTCATTCATAATGCCTACCTCGGTTGGTGGATAAAGAATGCCATCAGCCACGAGCCTTCCGACAAGCGAGTCCTCAACTGGCGACCAGGATACCTGGCCCGCCAGCATAATCGGGATCTTTTTTGGATTGGCTTTCATCTTGAATGCACCGACTGTAACTCCGCGGTTGTGGAAGCTCACGTCCCCGCCTGAGGAACTGGTCACTCGCACCTCAGCGTCAGTCAGAAGTCTAATAACTTCCTCTCCCATTTCCGCCATTAGCGAAATGTTCTGCTGGCCGATGCATCGCACCATGCCGTCCACATCCATGCCGCCCAATTCACAATACTGAACGCCAGCTTCAAGTGCCTTGTGCCAGGCATGCGTATACATTGTGTAGGCCACCGCATGCTCTATCCAGATGTCGGCGGCGGCGACCGCTGCTGCGATTGGTGCGGGCAATTCCATCTGTGGTCTCGGCTGAGTGTGATAATAGAGCACAATCGGTATTCCGCCCGCTGCAAAGACCGCCTTTGCGCTGGCCTGAACTACCCGATCATCCGACATGGAATCAGCTGTTATAGCGACTGTCTGTCCCTTTTCGATCTCCAACACTTCTTCCGCCAATTTCTTGGCAGCCAAAGCCATTTCCAGATCGAGGTAGCTGTCTCTTGCTTCCATAACATAAGAAATTCGCATTAAAATAATCCTTTTAAGTTAAGGTGTAGCCATTCCAACGTCGACTTCGAACCGGCCAATGGCACGGTTTAGCGCCCCTACAAGGTGGTCGATATCGGCGTGAGTTGAGATCAGAGGTGGGGCGATGTGAATGACATCCCAGATCCGAAGAAAAAGGCCCTCATCCATCAGATAACGGCTCAAACGTTCCTGCATCTTTGCATCAGCCTGGAATAGTGTTTTGGCACCTCGGTCGCTGACCAGTTCAACGGCAGCAATCAACCCGAGCCCTCGGACGTCGCCTATCGAACGGTGCCTTTGAGCCATTGCATTAAGGCTTTCAAGCAAATACCGACCGGTTTCAGCGGCATTCTCGACAATCCGCTCACGCTCGAGAATTTCAATATTCTTCAAACCTGCCGCACAGGTAACCGGATGGTTGCCATAGGTGTAGCCATGAGCAAATACATTGTCGCCATCGAAGCTGGTGGCAACGGCTTCCGAAACGATCGTAGCGCCAATTGGAGCATATCCACTCGCGACTCCCTTTGACAGTGTAAGGATATCCGGTACCACTGCGAAATGCTCATGAGCAAACATGCGACCGGTGCGTCCCATGCCGACGAGAACTTCATCCAGGATGAGAAGAACTCCATACTTGCTGCATGCTTCGCGAATGATTTGCCAGTACTCGGCATCAGGTATGACTACACCGGCAGATGCCGAGATGGGTTCCCCAATAACCGCAGCAATAGAGTCTGGCCCCTCATGGAGAATAACGCGCTCAACCTCCTGAGCACAACGGATAGCATAGCTCTTGGCATCAAGGCCGTCCTCGGGCCGATAGTTGTTAGGCCCAGCAACCTGAATGCAGCCTTCGAGAAGGGGTGCAAAGCGCTGTTGCAGGGCGGCGTGGCGCAGTCCAGACACACTTTTTCCGGCAAAGGCGCTGCCATGATAAGAACCACGCCGCGAGATGAATTTGTAGCGCCCGCGCTGGCCATTGTTGAAATGGTATTGACGCGCCATGGCCAATGCAGCCTCAACTGATTCTGCGCCGCCATTACTCAAAAACACGCGCTTCAGGGGATCGGGTGCGAGTTCCGCAAGCTTGCTGGCAAGCCTGATTGCCGGAGTTGTAAGGAAATTGAAGGAACTTGCATAAGCAAGCTTTCGGGCTTGGTCGGCGATAGCGTCGGCCATCTCATCGCGCCCATGACCTATGTTGACAACCCATGCCCCTGACATACCATCGAAATAGTCTCGGCCATGAATGTCGGTGAGTATGCAACCCTTACCACGTTCAAAAATGGTCAAGCTTCCGTCGGCGCTTTGCCCGAATCGCGGCGCCTGGTGGACCCAAGCATGCTGTTGTCCAGCCGCGATTAATTCTTCCATATCTGTGCTCAAAACTGATGACATGGAATGAGCTAATCACAGTTCTTCACCTAAATGAATTCCAATTCAACTATCACTCGATAGCGAAATTGTCATGGACCTTATCGGGAATTGAGTATCTCTTCTTTGCTTAAATTGATTGAATTGAAAGTTACCGTTGATGTCATTGTCTATACCAGAACCAGACCGAGAGTTGATCCGTGGCGTAATCGACATGCATCTGCATGCTGCCCCTTGTTTGTTTGATAGGCCCTTTGATGAGATCGAGATCGCCACCGAGGCCCGTGACGCCGGCTACCGTGGCCTGGTTTTGAAAAGCATCTTTTCAATGAATGCAGATCGAGTGGAACTGGTTCGCAAGGTGGTTCCTGGGATTGAGCTATTCGGCAGCATAGTATTCAACCACACAGTAGGTGGACTCAATCCATCCGCAATGAGGGCAGCGATAGGGTTTGGAGCAAAAGTTGCGTGGCTTCCAACAGTTCACGCTCAACGGCATGTCGAATTCTTCGGAATGCCAACCTATCCTTGGTTGGGCGAGCGCAACCCTTCGCTCTCCCACCTTCTTAAGGAGGAACGGAAACCGCTCCGGCTGCTGGACGATGAAGGCAAGTTGGTGAAAGAAGCTACAGAAATCATTGAGCTTGCTGCGGATGCCGGTGTGGTAATCGGCACAGGCCATGTGAGTGCAGAAGAGATTTTCCCGACCCTAATCAGGGCAAAGGAGATCGGTTTCAAAAAGATGATATGTACCCATGTTGGCTGGCATGCCACGGCCTGGTCGCGCGATGAAATGATGCGCATGGCCGATCTTGGCGCGACATTAGAGTTTACGGTCAATCCCTGTATGCCCGCACGGCAGCAGGCCAATCCTAAGGACTTTGCCGACCACATCCGAGCTGTGGGACCAGAACGTTGCATTTTGGCGTCAGATCTTGGCCAGCGTGACAACGCTCACCCGGTCGAAGGCTTCCGCATGTTTCTGCGGATGATGCGTAATTACGGTATCAACGATGCTGAACTCAGTCTTCTGACACGTAGCAATCCCGCGCGCCTTCTCGACCTTCCGCTAATCGACGATTGATGGAGACGAAAATGAGGTTCAACAACAAGATTGTAATGGTAACTGGCGCAGGCGGTGACATTGGGCGGGCTATATCCCTGAAGTTGGCGGCAGAAGGTGCTGCTGTGGCAGTTGCCAATATGAGCCGCGATAATGCTGAAGAGACTGTGCGTCAGATCGCGCGGGCCGGCGGCAAAGCGCTGGTTGTCCTGGGCGACATCGGAAATGCTAATGACGTCGAGCGCTGCATGAAGGATGTTCTGGCGGGATTTGGAGGGCTAGATATTCTCGTTAACAACGCTGGTATCAGCCCTCTTGGTAGCATTCTCGATACCTCACTCGAACTTTGGGATCGGACTGTTTCAACCAATCTCAGTGGAATATTTTATGCTATGAAATATGCTCTTCCACTGATTTTGGCACGCGGCGGTGGATCGATCGTTAACATCGCGGGTACGCTCGGACTACATGCAATGCCCCGAAAGGCGGCCTACTGCGCCGCCAAGGCTGGAGCAGTCAACCTCACACGGCAGGCAGCGATCGACTATGGACCGCAGGGCGTTCGCATCAACTGTATCTGTCCAGGCTATATTGAAACGCGGCTGAACGCTCAACTCACACAACACGACAAGGACATGTTTCTAAAGAAACTGCCGCTCCGCCATGGCGGCGTTGCAGACGATGTGGCCAATGCAGTCGCCTATTTGGCAAGCGCGGAAGCTCGCTATGTTACGGGGTCGATCTTCACGGTCGACGGCGGGCAAACCGCTGGCATTCATGATTGAGAGGAAAGTACAGAGTGTTAGACATGAACGTCTTCTTCACTCAAGTGATCAATGGTCTCACCCTGGGCACTGCTTATGGGCTGATCGCCGTCGGTTACACCCTAGTTTATAGCATCTTGCGGCTGGTGAATTTTGCTCATGGTGAAATCTACATGGCTGGCTGTTATGCCGCCCTGTTCACGGTTAATGCGCTGCTTGCCGCCCATTCGCCGACGGCACTTATCCTGATTGCTTCGCTGTTGGTCAGCATGGCTGTGTCGGTCGTGCTTGGGCTGATGATCGAAAGGCTAGCCTATCGCCGCGTGCGGCGGGTTTCAATTCCCGCAACCATGATTACCTCGCTCGGCATGTCGATCGTATTGCAGAACGTCGCCTTTATTGCTTTTGGTGCATCGCCAACTTCATTCAAGAATACGTTCCCCCGTGGATCAGTAATGGTTCTGGGCACGCCTGTTCTTTACATTCAGTTGTTCTTGATCTCCGTCACTGTTGCGTCTCTCGTCGCACTAATGTTGTGGATTAATCGCACCAGAACCGGCATCGCTATGCGCTGTGTGGCTCAAGATCCACTTGCAGCAGGACTGGTGGGCATCGATAGCAACCGGATGGTCATTTTGGCATTTGCCGTTGGGTCTGCAATGGCGGGTATGGCAGGCTGGCTGTTTGGAATGTATTATGGGCGCGCAGTTTTTTATATGGGCTTGATCCCCGGCCTCAAGGCCTTTACCGCGTGCGTTATTGGCGGCATGGGCAGCATTCCGGGTGCCATGGTTGGCAGCATTATTATGGGTGAACTCGAAGTTCTTTCAGGCGCCTACGTCTCGCTTGACTACAAGGATGCCTTTTCGCTCGGCGCACTCTTTATCATTTTGATACTCAGGCCTAATGGCTTGTTCGGAGGCAGAGATGTTGCGCGCCGGGTTTGATCAACGCTTGCTATGGGCGGTGCCAATACTGCTCTTGGTGATTCCAGCAATGACATCAAACCCTTATGTGATCTTCGTCATCACTGCAGCACTTTTCTACAGCATGGTGGCACTTGGGCTGAATGTTACCGTTGGTCTTTCTGGCATCTGGCAGCTGTCGCAAGCGGCATTTTTAGCGATTGGTGGTTATACGGCGGGGTATTTAGCCAAGAATTTAGGCCTTTCGTTATGGATCGGTATTCCCACCGGCGCGGTAGTCGCGGCAGCACTAAGCCTCATATTGTCACTGCCAACAGTCAAGCTCCGGGATGAGTACCTGATGATTGCCACGCTAAACTTTGGAGTAGTAGCTCAAATCCTGATGACTAACCTCGATAAGTTTACTGGTGGCACAGCCGGTATGTCTGGCATTCCTGCCCTAACCATTCCTTGGATCACGAAAGATGGCCTTCAACTCACCAGCGCCATCCGCCCTGATCAGCAGTACTACGTTGTACTACTCGGTTTCCTGATTACTTTTTTGATTGTCAGACGAGTTCAAGCGTCTCCCATGGGGCGGTCGCTAAAGGCCATGCGAGAGGATGAGATGGCAGCCGAGACCATGGGCCAAAACGTCCAGAAGCTTCGCGTCATAGCGTTCGCCGTCGGCTGTGGACTGGCTGGGTTGGCGGGGGGCATCTTTGCAGCCCGCTTCCAATCTATTTCGCCGGCCGCTGCTAACCTCAGTAACTCAGTTCTTTATCTCGGAATGGTAATCGTCGGGGGTACGGGAAATGTCTGGGGGGTGATCCTTGGTGCTGTGCTGCTTTCGGTTATGCCAGAAGTGTTGCGTGACCTCGAACAATATAGGCTCCTAGTCTACGGTATAATACTCGTGGCCTGCATGGTGTTCAGGCCTCAAGGTCTGCTTCCGGAACGCATGCAAACCTTCATTGCCGGCCGTGAGGCGAAAACCCTTGGAGCTTCAAAATGATACTCCTTGATGTAGCCGACTTGACAAGGCGATTTGGTGGCGTACTTGCCCTCAATGGGGCTTCTTTCTCTATCGACGAGGGGGAGATTATCAGCCTGATTGGTCCGAATGGCTCTGGTAAGACTACCTTTTTCAATTGCCTGACCGGCATCTATCGTCCCGACGCAGGCCGTGCATTCTGGGGTCCAGCTCAATGCGATCTCTCCGGTCTGTCACCACATGCTGTCGCACGGCTCGGCATAGCACGTACTTTTCAGAACATAAGGCTGTTTTCGCGGTTGAGCCTTCTTGACAATACCATGCTTGCCACACAGGCGAATGACAACCTGCCTCTTTGGGAGAGCCTGCTGATCGGTCCATCTGCCCGGCGTCTGGAATTTTTCCATCGCGATGAGGCTCTGGCGTTGTTGCGGCTCGTCGGACTGGCTGACCAAAGCCTTGAACCCGCTGGCTCGCTTGCCTACGGGCTCCAACGCAGACTCGAAATAGCTCGCGCTATGGCAACGAAGCCGAAACTTCTGCTGCTTGACGAGCCGTGTGCAGGATTGAACCCGCAGGAGATTAACGATCTGATGGCTCTAATCAGGAGCCTGAGAGACCGCGGCGTCACTATTCTTATGATCGAGCATTCAATGCAGATAGTCATGCAGATTTCCGATCGGATCATTGTCTTTGATGCTGGCACCAAGATCGCCGAAGGCCTGCCACGGGACATTCAAAAGAATCCACTGGTTCTCAGCGCCTACCTGGGGACAGCAATCCATGCTTGAGGTCCGCGATCTCCACGTGAACTATGGTCCTATCCAGGCACTCAGGGGTGTGGACGTTGACGTTCAACAAGGCGAAATCATCACGGCCATCGGAGCCAACGGTGCTGGCAAGTCGACGCTGATGATGACGTTGAGCGGCGTTCTGAAGCCGGTGAGTGGTAAGATTCGTTTTCTTGGTGAGAGGATCGACGGCAGAAGTTCGCATTTGATTGTCCGCGCCGGCCTGAGTCAGGTGCCCGAGGGTCGCCGTGTCTTTCCCCTTCTGACTGTAGACGATAATCTCGCGGCCGGTGCACTGAGCAGAAATTCCAGATCGGAGATTGCCCGTGACCGTGATTGGGTGTTCAGTCTCTTTCCGCGTCTTTTGGAGCGCTCTCGTCAAATGGCGGGGACCCTGTCCGGTGGAGAACAGCAGATGCTCGCCATCGGCCGCGGACTAATGTCGCGTCCAAAGCTTCTACTTCTAGATGAGCCGAGCATGGGTCTTGCGCCGATGATGGTGGCCTCTATCTTCGCCATCTTGCGTGAGATCAGCAGGCAGGGCGCCACTATCATGTTAGTTGAGCAAAATGCTCACATGGCATTGGAACTGGCCACTCGAGGTTATGTTCTGGAGGGTGGGCAAGTGGTCCTCTCCGGAAGTTCAGAAGAACTCGCAGCGAACCCCCGGATGAGGGAAGCCTATCTCGGGCAGGCCGTGCCCGCTGGGAGGGTATGATAGCGCATTAGTTCACAAGAAGTCACAGCAGCGACGCTACTGGGATGCAGACCATTAACCAAGTCAACAACAAAAAATGGGGGAAAAAGCGATGACAAAATACTTCACCACAATTGGGAACCAACTGACAGCGGTGGGCTTTGCACTAGCGCTGATGGGGTCAACCGCGCGGGCCGATGTAACAATCGCATTTAGTGGTCCACTAACTGGCTATCAGGCCGAAAATGGCCTGGAAATGGTTCGCGGCGCCGAACTCGCTGTTGAACAGTGGAATGCCAAAGGCGGTGTTCTGGGGGAAAAGATCATTCTCATGAAGGTGGATGACCAGGTTGAGGTCGAACCTGCTGTTGCTGGCGCGCAGAAGGCCGTTCAGGCAGGAGCCTTCGGTGTTGTAGGTTTTTTCTACTCGAATGTGGCAGCGGCTGCACGGCCAACCTATCTGAATAATGGCCTGTTGTTCGCGCCATCGGCTGCATCTTCTGCCGACGTGATTGGCGGTGCAGAAAAGAAGAACCTAGTATTCCGCACAGTCGGGCTGACTTCGGAAGGCTCCGCTGTCAATGCGGCCTATCTTACTGATGTGCTTGGCACCAAAAAACTTGCCGTGCTTCATGACCGTGACGACTGGGGCAAGAGCCAGGCCGAGCAGGTCCGCGAAATCATCAAGGCTGGCGGCAAGGCAGAGGTCGTACTGTTTGATGGTGTGACTATTGGCGAGCAAGATTTCCGTGGGCTCGTGACCAAGATCATGGCGGCCGGTGCTGACAATATCTATTTCGGCGGTCACCATGCGGAGGCCGCGGCGATCATTAAGCAGCTTCGCGAAGCGGGTTGGAAGGGAACATTGTCGGCACCTGACTCGCTTTTTCAACCCTACATCGACCTTGCAGGCCCCGATGCTGAAGGAACGGTTATGTTGGTAGGTGCTGGACCAGAACTGGTGCCAGCGGCGAAGCAATATGCCGTCGACTTCAAGGCCAAGTATGGCACTAGTCCACGACTTTTCTCCATGTCGACTTATCTAGCAGTCGATTTAGTAATGCGGGGTCTCAAAGGTGCAGGAAAGAAAGATCAAGCCGAAGTGGTGAAGTGGGTGCGGTCCAACACCCACGATACAATCATTGGCAAGGTGTCCTTCAACACCGATGGCGAGATCATCGGGTTCCCTTGGGTGTTCTATGCTGTGAAAGATGGCAAATTCGTACCTACAGCAATTTATAATGCCGGGACCAAAGGTTTCGACAAATTTTGAACGCCTGTCCCCCTTCCTTTAATGGAGGGGGGACTAAAATCGTGAGGTCACAATGCCCATTTTATTGAGAACTGAAGCCATGATCGGCGGGCGTTGGTGCCCTGCCTCATCCGGTTTGACTTTCCCCACTTACAATGCGGGCAATGGCGAACTCATGGCCGACGTTGCCGCTTGTGACCGCGAGGACATCGATCTTGCCGTTACCGCGGCGCGCAAGGCATTTGAAGGAGAATGGGGTGACATTGCGCCAACAGCGCGCGGAAAACTCCTGCACAAGGTCGCAGATTTAATTCGCGCCAATGCATCGGACCTAGCGATGCTCGATACCCGCAATGCTGGGCGTCCGATCCGCGACACCAGAAATGATATTGTTAGGGCAGCCGATATTTTCGACTTTTATGGTGGCATTTGCGACAAGCTGCGGGGTGCCACGATACCTGTACCGTCAGGTTATTTTGCCTATACGATCCGTGAGCCCTATGGCGTTGTGGGTGCAATCGTCCCGTGGAACCTTCCGCTTGTCATGGCCTGTCTCAAGTCCGCTCCGGCGCTTGCTGCGGGTAACACTGTTATTTTGAAGCCGGCCGAGCAAACGCCGTTGTCAGCCCTTGTCCTGGCAGATCTCTGTCAACAAGCGGGCCTGCCGGACGGTGCAATAAACGTAGTGCCGGGCTTCGGCGAAGCCGCAGGTGCTGCACTCGCCGCGCACATGGGGGTCGACAAGATAGCTTTCACTGGCAGCACCGACGTTGGCCGTCGCATCATGCAGGCGGCTAGCAACAACATCAAAGGCCTAACGCTGGAACTTGGGGGAAAAGCCCCCAATATAGTGTTCGAGGATGCCGACCTCGAGCTAGCCGCTCGAGGTGCACTCTTCAGCTCGTTTCACCATCAAGGGCAAGTGTGTGCCGCTGGAAGTCGGCTACTAGTTCAGAAATCCATAGCGACTCGCTTCTTGGAAGTGATCCTGAGCAAAGCTAAAAAGATCAAGGTAGGTTCGCCTGAGGACCCTGATGTACATGCCGGCGCACTCATTTCGCACAAACAGTTTGAACGCGTGCAGGGTTATGTTGACGCCGGGTTGCGCGAGGGTGGACAATTGCTCATCGGCGGTTCCCGTCTCATAAATGGTGTTCCGGCTGGCGGGTATTACTATAAGCCCACAATTTTTTCTGATATCGAGCCAGAGATGACCATTGCACAGCAAGAAATATTTGGACCTGTCTTGGCGATAATGACATTCAATGATGAAGTAGATGCCGTGCGTCTTGCAAACTCCACGCTCTTTGGCCTGACCGCCGCAGTGTGGACGCGTGATGCAGCCCGCGCCGCTCGTGTGCCAAGAGCAATCCGCGCAGGCACAGTTTGGACCAACATGATCAACATGATGAATGTTGCAGTTCCTGCCGGCGGTCATGGTCAGAGCGGCTTTGGTAACGAGTATGGCATAGAGGGAGCCGAAGGCTATACGAGGCTCAAGACGGTTTGGGCGAACCACGCCGGCCATCCAGTGGGATGGGACCTATGAACGAAACACAGCTCCTTCGCGCGAGCCACCTGCTGACGGAAGCATCAGCTACCCTCATGGAGGATGGGGCTATTGCTTGGGTAGATGAACAAATCATCGCTACCGGCAGCTACACCGAATTGCGTGCCCGCTTTCCTGATGCGGCCTGCCACCACTTTCGGAATCACTTGGTCATGCCAGGTCTCATCAACGCGCACGATCATGGCCGTGGCCTTGGAACACTGCAAATGGGTGTCCCCGACGCACCTTTGGAATTGTGGATCAGTGGACTTTTTGCTCTGCGCGCGCTCGATCCTTATCTGGTAGCTCTGTGCGACGGGCTGACCCTTCTGGCTGCTGGCGTCACGACCACCACGCACCAGCACAATCCGTGCGATTGGCGCAACCTTGAGCAAGAACTGATCGATACGGCGCGCGGATATCGCGACGCGGGCATAAGGGCTTGCATCGGCGTGCCGCTGATGGATCAGAATGCGTTGTCATACCTGGGCGCCGAGCCTTTTCTGGCGTGCCTTCCAACAGCGCTAGCCGCTGAACTCCGAAACGCTGGCTTCGCCGACCCGATCTCTTCGTCGCAGGGCATGATAGATGTTGGCAAGACCTTGCGCGCCGCTTGGAAAAACAATTCATGGCATTGGTTGTGCTGGGGACCGGTCGGCCCACAATGGTGCTCGGACGGATTGCTTGAAAAGATTGCCGAGGAGGCAGGGGATGCTCCCGTGCACATCCATACGGTCGAAACTTCCACTCAGAAAGCTTATGGTGAGCGCATTTACGGAGAAACACCGATTGCCCATCTTCAAACCTTGGGCTTTCTCAACAGCAATGTTACCTGCGCCCATTGAGTGTGGCTTTCAGATCAGGACGTCGTCGCGCTCCAGCGGTCTAATGCTAAGGTTGCACATAACCCTTCGTCGAATCTCCGCCTCAGAAGTGGCATAGCACCCATTCTCCGCCTGCGCGATGCCGGAATTACGGTGGGTTTAGGCTTAGATGGTCAAACTCTTAACGACGACCAAGACATGTGGCTTGAAATGCGGCTGGCGCGCGGCCTCGCAGTTGAGCCCGGAGTCGCCGGGCGGGCATTGACCGCTTCCAATGTCTTTTCTATGGCGACCAGTGCCGGAGCCGAAATCACCGGCGGTCCGCTGCGCGGGCTGCTGGCCCCCGGCCACGCAGCCGATATGATTGCTATCAGCCTCAATCGGATTTCATCACCTTATCTGGACTCACGGACAGGACTGATTGAAGCGGTGTTCGGTCGGGCAAAGCCTGCCGACGTTGAGGCTGTTTTTGTGGGTGGCCGCCTTAGCGTTGAAGCTTTCAGGTCTACGAATATCGATCGTAGTCTTGTCGAGGAAAAGCTCGCGGAATTCTTGGCGCAAAGCAAGAATGCCGGACAGGTGGCAAAAGAGTCACTGGTGGCTCAATTGCTTCCGCATTATCGTCGGATTTACTCCGAGTATTAAGTCTCTGGTCAAATGTCGGTGTTTGGCGCTAGCATTGGCTTCAACTCGAGGTCCTTCCTGAAATGAACTTTACCCGGCTAAGGTACTTTCACTCAGTTGCCAAGATGCGAAGTTTTCGGCGTGCCGCCGAAGTCTTGAACATCTCGCAGCCTTCGCTCAGCCGTCAAGTAAAAATACTCGAACACGAATGTGGGGTCGAACTGCTTAAACGGGACTCCACGCGGATTGTTTTGACTCCGGCAGGAGAACTTCTAGTCTCACAGATTGGTAAACTGCTCGAAGAGGTGAATGATCTCCGCGCCGCCATGGTTAATCTGGGGGCGGCACAGCACAGCAGGCTGTCGGTTGGCGCCATCCAGTCGACACTTGATCACCCAATTCCCGCGGCGATAGCCGTCTTGCATAAACAGCATCCGAACCTGATGATTTCCGTACGCGGTTCAAAATCCAGCGACATCATAGAAGCAGTAAGCAGGGGCACTCTAGAGGTTGGCATCGTTGCGACGCCCGTTATAGATCCGCGCATAGAGGTAGAGCTGATTTTGAAAGAGCGATATGTGGCGGTCTTGCCCGCCGGTCATCGACTAACGAAATTGAAATTGATCCAACTAGCCGACATCGCAGTAGAACGTTTTGTCACATTTCCACGCGGCTATCTCATTCGACAGATGATCGATCTCTCCTCCTTGGAAGATAACACTTCACTTGCCGTGGCGACTGAATTGGAGTCGATTGAGGCTATCAAGGCCTTGGTGCGCTTTGGGAATGCAGTGTCCATCTTACCTCAATCCGCTGTGATGGGTGAGATTGGCTCCGTCGGCTTGCACTATGTGCCAGTGGTTTCAAAGCGATTGGAGCGAGAGATTTTGGCCGTGCGGCTTGCATCGAACAGATCCAATACCTTGATTAACCAGTTCGTCGTTGCGCTGCGCCAAGTCTATGATGCCGGTGTCTAGCCCTCTTGGCATGCTGACCACCTGTCACCGAAACACAATCTTAGTAAGACATCTGATCACCGTTACATGGCAAGGTGGCTAGACAGAGGCGAAAGCTGTTTGTGATATGGCGAAGGATCGTGGCCGTCGCATTGTTCCACATTGCTGGAAAACAGGGATTTCTATTTCTGCCACAGCGCATCTAGCTTTTGTTACCCCGCACTGTCCGTTTATTGAA
>Ga0049080_10000383_pt1 | contig 14797 bp, 24 predicted proteins | sample GreLakmeER15MSRF_FD_66716 | JGI IMG/M metagenome (GOLD analysis project Ga0049080, IMG submission 66716) | Freshwater lentic microbial communities from great Laurentian Lakes, MI, USA - Great Lakes metaG ER15MSRF | ecosystem: Environmental > Aquatic > Freshwater > Lake | place: Great Lakes... | reverse complement strand
CTGCTACCTTTGCCGGTCTTCCCAATTTCTTCTTAATCATTGTCATCTCCTAGAATGGATCGTCGTTTTGAACTGGCTTCTTTGCGCCAGACCCACGGTTCTCATCGAATGGTTGAAACGCTATCGACAGGAAGGTGTTGCCCTTGGTTGATAGCTTCTTCCAACCTGACATGCGTAGCTTAATCTTCCCGCCAGTCGCGTTCAGTGCATCAAGATCAAGAGTTACATCACCGTAGTACTCTGGTGCGTTGGGGCTTGTCTTAACGCCAGCCGAAAATAATGTACCGCTGTTTAGATATTCCTTTTGCATTACATGTCTCCTTTTAGTTTAATTGCTTTAATTGCCGCAAATTTGGCTTTTAGTGGTTGATACAAGTTAACAAGATCAAAATCCTTCACTGCATCAATGGTCACCTGATTAGCCTTCCATAGATCGAACATCTCATCTGCCGTCACGCAAGTCTCAGCCCACTCAATCATCTTCTGACTAAATAGCTCAAAGTTTAAACGCTGGGCAGGCTCGTCCTCAACCTTGGCTACTTCAACTACTGGCTGAATCTTGGTGGTCTTTACTACTTCTTTCGGTGCTGCTTTTAACGGCTGCTTCTTTTCTTCTTTCTTTTCATCTTCACGAGGAACCTCTGGGTCATCCCCAGTCTCCAGCATGAAGGTCTTCAGCAGAGCGTACTTACTTGCCCCTGTTAAAGCCTTGTAGACACCCTTGTCTCCGCTCTTGTCCTGACCAGATCCAACCGCCTTGAACTGGATGTAGTCACCGCTGATATCGAATATCCGATACAGCATCTCTACATGGGTGTTGCCTCTGTCATCCAGCCACATCTTTTCTACTGACGGCAGCATGAACAGTCCAGCCTTGATAAGCGCTGGGCGTATTTTCTTAATAGCCGCTGCCTCAGATGCATAGTTGTAATGCTGGAAGTCATTCGTCTTGTCCTTCTGAACGTAAGTCACCTCCTCCATCACTTGCAGCATCTTTGTCACGATATTGCTCACACCACTTAGCAACCCCACAGTAATTTCCGGTACATCTGATTGATTCTCCGTTCCTGACTTCGACATAACCTTTCTCCTTGTTAGCTAATACTTTTGCTTCGTCTTCACTATCTAAAACACGGATGGCGGTCTTTCTGCCTTCCCTTCTTACTGCATACTGGGTCTGCTTCTCCCAGCGTTCAGATTGGGTACAAAGAGGCAGAGCATCACCAAAGTCATCCAATACCTTGGACTGACGGTGCAGATCTATCCTCTCTCTCAAATATTCGTAGGTCTTCTCCAGCGACCACAAGGGCAGATTAACTACCTGTATAGGCGCTTGGGGGTAGGCAGGGTTTCTCTGAGCCTCCCTGCGACTCCAGTCCCTAATCAATGCACAGACCTGTACTCCGACCACGCGCTCCTTCTTGACCGTCTCAACGAGCCATGCATAGATGTTTTGCTGGGCATCCCACTCGAACTTGTCCTGACGTAGTGACCAAGCAGAGGTGAACTTGTAGTCAGTGATGATGATCCCTTCGGGAGTTATCTGTTGTATGTCTATAGCCCCTGAGAGTTTGACTCCATCTACCTCAGCCATTAGCCGCTCTTCAGTGATGCAGTTCTCAGCCTGACCACGTTCAGCAACAACATGAAGGGCAGAACCCATGAGGTTCCATAGCATGTCCGCTACGTCAGTCTCCATGTCTTCATAGTGCTTCTTGCGTAGCCGCTGGATGCGGGGAGGGGATATTATTTCTGTGACACTATAGTCAGATGCGCCCTTACTGTAGTAATCTCTGGATGCCAGAGCAACAAGGGTAGCGGGAACATTATGTATATTGGTAATCTTCATTAATTAGCCTCCGTATGGAAATGGGACAATAACACTATCATGGAAGACATGCAAGCATTATCGTTAACAATTTATGGTGAGCCAGCCAGCAAGTCTAACAGTAGACAGCTAGTATCAATAGGCGGCAGACCGGCGGTCATCAAGTCCAAGAAGGCGCTCGGGTATGCCAAGATGTTTAAACAGCAATGCGTTAGGAGGAAGTTATTGGAGGGGAATGTCGCTGTGCATATCACTATCTACTATGCCAGCCGCAGACCTGATCTGGATGAGAGTTTAATACTCGACCTGTTACAGGACGTAGCCTATACCAATGACCGTCAGGTCAGGGAGAAACACATCTACTGGGGTCTGGATAAGATCAATCCGCGTTGCGAGATAAGGGTGGAAAAAATAAAGGACTCCTTGTGAGAGTCCTTTACCCATCTGGAGGGATGTGCCGCAACCGGAGGCTAATCTGGATTGGTTGTTCGTATTCTAGTACAACCTATAGATATTTGTCAACGCTGTATATGCCTATATAGTCTCCTGCAAAATAAGTTTGCTTTGTTCGTAATTAAGAATAGAATTCATCTTCTGCGTGACGGGAAACGGTGGGCGCAGAATGCATTTACTCCTACCACGGGTTAGTTCTGAAACAGGAGAATGGGCGGCGAAGCCAGCACCCATGAATGAAAAGGCTGGCGGGTCAGCAGGCTCCATTAGGGCAAGCTGTGAAGGCAGACAGTCTCTTCTGACAGGTTGAGGCTAGGTCTGCCCACCAAAAGGGCAGACTTACTTACTGGACGTTACTTATCAGTCCCTAAGTCTTAACTTATCAGTCAAGAGGGCTTTACCCGTGAGAGTCAGAGATTACAAACATGAATACGCCCTTCAAAAGAAGCGAGGGGATGTAGAAGGTTTTCTTGAACGACAGAAAGCAAGACGGCTGTTCGACAAGAAGAAGATCGATAGGTCAGGTAAGGATATCGATCACATCAAGCCCATCCGCAAGGGTGGGTTAACAACAGCAGGCAACCTTAGACTGAGAGACAGATCGAAAAACAAAGGCGATAACAAGTAATTTAACCGGAGGCTATCCAAATGAGTAACGAACTTCATGCGTTCGTATCTGCTATGCATGTGGCAGATACAGATCGCGCAGCTTGTCCTAGTTGTTCCCCAACCCGTAAGAAATTCAATGCCAAAGAACTGGTCATCACCCGCACGGGTGATGCTTGGCTCTATCTATGCCATCACTGTGGCATAAGCGGCAATGTCCCATTCGATAGCACAACCCCACATGTGGAGAGAAAATTGTCAGCCGTTCCCAATATAAAAAAAGAGCCTCTTGATCAAGCCCATTACGATTACCTAGAGACACGCGGTATTTCAAAAGAGACAGCAAACAAGGCAGGACTATTCTCTTCTGAGAAATGGTTCAGCCGTTTAAACAAGATGTCACCTGCCATTGGATTCCCGTATTTCCGTAACGGGGCGATGACCTCAGCCAAGTACCGGAGCATCGAGGACAAGGACTTCACCCAAGATTCCGGTGGGGCGCATGACTTCTTTGGGATTGACCGGATCAATCCCGCTCTGCCTGTGATTATTGTTGAGGGAGAGATGGATGCCTTGACCGGGATGGAGTGCGGGATAGAGAACGTCATCTCTGTACCGGCTGGCGCCCCGATCAAGGTGGCTGACGGCAAGGTGCAAGCGAGTGAGGACAAGAAGTTTGCCTTTGTCTGGAATGGATTCGAGGTGCTGAAACAAGCTCCATACATCGTCATTGCAACAGACAATGACTCCGCTGGGCAGGCGCTGGCTGAAGAGTTGGCAAGACGTATCGGCAAGCACAAGTGCAGGCTGGCGGTGTCGGACTACAAGGACTTCAACGAAGCATTCCAGAAAGCAGGGGCAGATGAAGTTAAGCGAATCATCGAAGCGGCAGAGCCGTATCCAGTAGAGGGTTTATCATCTGCTGCCAAGTTTGAAGACCGTGTAAACGATCTGTGGACAAAAGGAACAGGGCAGGGAGTGTCTACTGGGTATTCAAACCTAGACCAGATCTACACCATCTCCCCCGGTCAACTGTCAGTCGTGACTGGGTATCCTAGCCATGGCAAGTCGAACTTTGTAGACCAACTCATGGTCAACCTCGCTCGCAAGCATGACTGGAAGTTTGCCCTATGCTCGTTCGAGAACCAGCCAGAGGTACATATCTCCCGGTTAATGGAGATCTATGCCAATAAGCGGTTCTTTGAGGGTAGTTTAAGGATGAATGAGGCAGAGAAGGATGAAGCGTTCGCATGGGTGCTAGAACATTTCCTTATCATGGACTCAGAGACTGTAGAGCCTGCGACCATAGACTCGATCCTTGAGCGTGGCATAGCAGCGGTGGCAAGGATGGGGATCAGGGGCATGGTCATCGACCCATACAACTACATCGACATGAGTGGCACTCAGCTATCCGAAACAGCCGCTATCAGCGATCTTCTGACAAGGGTACAAGCCTTTGCCAAGACCTACGGGGTGCATGTCTGGTTCGTTGCTCACCCAGCCAAGGTGTCAAGGTCGGGAGCAGAACTCCCAAGACCTGACGGCATGAGCATCTCAGGGTCAATGGCATGGTGGGCGAAAGCTGACTGCGGGGTAACCATCCATAGGGGTGAGGGTACAAGTGTAGAGGTGGTAGTCTGGAAATGCCGATACAGGTGGGTGGGTACGCAAGGCGAAGCCCTGCTTCAATACAACAAGGTTACTGGGACGTATACACAGCCTCTGGATGACTTCTAAGTGAGCAATAACAAGGGATCGAAGAAGTGTAAATCAAGCATCCGAGCAGTTTACAGAAACAAAACGCTAGTTGGGGTAATAAGCGGACTAGGGAAGAAAGCTAGAAAATGTAAATGCGGCAAAGGGCTTGGTTTTAAAGATGAAAAGCTTTGCAAAAAATGCGCGGAACTCAGCTAGATAATTTATACCTGTTTTGGGATATAAATAGGTATACCTTTTAAGTCGGGCTAGGCAGACATGCTGAAGATAGCTAGTGGGGTTCTGAGTCGGGAAACCCAGTAAATCCCCTAGCCAACCGCCTGACTTATTCACTTTGCTATTCACTTTTCTATTCAATTTGCCGGTATGACCACAAAATTTTGTATGCAGTGCCAGAGAGATGTTTTCGTAGTCGAGTTGAGCGCGTGGAAGCCTATCTACAATGTACTGGGCAAGGTAACTAGACGAATTTGCCCTGCGTGCGCGGCTGGTAGGAAGAAGTTTGACGCTACTGGAGTTTACAAGAAGTAACCTCCAATTCATAGCCACGAAGTGCCGGGGTATGGGCTGACTGTTTAAACAATGACAGCAAAAGTTACAATGTTACTTCATTGCTCTGTGTATCCGTAACATCCGATCCATTGCTGCCATTGGCTTTCAGTGTATTGTTACCGTGTGACGGCATATCTCCCACACTGGGGTTAGATTCCGGCTGGGGGCGGTTTAGATGGCAGGGGTCAAGGGGTTGAACCCATTTTAGTAAAAGGGTCAAACCCCTCCCCCCCTCGTATTAAAGACTGGCACAAATGGCACAAAAGCTCTGGGAGCTTTTAAAACTTCTGGAAGTTTGACTCCAACCCTTACTGGCATTGGGTTGCAGAGGATAAAATAATAAGCGTTGGCGTAGTGGCACAAATGGAACAAGCATGGCACAAGGTACGTCTTGAACCCAAAACGGGAATCTGGGAAAGACTGGGAATCCCACTGCTAATACCGCTCTCATACCGCTCTTAATGCCGGTATGACCCCTTGAAACCCATCACCTATAGGCTTTCTAATACCGGTCTTCATACCGGTATTTACATTAGCCCGTTTAAACAACAACCAAACGTCTGTAGCCGATCACTGACAATTCTCGACAATTAATCCAATCAATTACCTGACTAACTGTTTAAACGCTGTTTGTGTACAAGTCCCTGAACAAGTCGCATAAAAAATCCCCATGAGCCGAAGCTGATGGGGATTGGGTCTAGACTATCCAGACAATTACTTGGGTAATAATTAGGAAACATACCCCTAAAAACGTACCCTTTATTAATAAAATCATGCGCCGGTCATCTTCATGCCATGTGCCAGACTTGTATGCCTTGTCTCTGCCTCGCTTTGCGTTTAAATATGGATGCTGATCTTTAGTTTCGTCTCGCTTCATAGCTAGTACTCCTCTTCGCGTTCTATCAAAGCCGTGAACAACCACATGCCACGGTCACCACGGTTACCCCACTTCCACTGCCTTCTAGAATCCTCAAGCAGCTTGGATGCCGATGCTATACCCCTCTTAGCCTGCACCTTTGTCAGGTAAAGATAGGCTGCATCGGTATCGGCTGCCCTCAGATTCAATAAATGCCTGACTTCACATTCATGCCGAAACTTCTCAGTGCTTTTCATTGCTCTTGACCCTAGCCTCATCCAGCGTGTCGGACAGGTACATCATGATCATCTCTTTGCTGACCCCTGCCCTGATGCTGGCGCTGGCTATGAAGGTCACCATCACCGGGATGATATCGTCCAGCGACTCACCGTCTATCGCTGCATCAATCTTCTCGATCAACTCCATAAAGGTTCTGCTCATGATTGCCCCCAGTAACAGTTTGAGTAGGTTGATATCAGGGCAATGGTCAGCGCAATCACCAGCACTACCAGATACCCAGTCACCCCGTCCTGTTTAAACTCATCGTTCATGTTGCCTCCCTCGTGCGATAGGCAAACCAACCCCCGTTCCTTCGCTTCCAGATCGTGTATTCAGTCCCGACCCTGAGCCGCTCCCCGCATCCTTCTGCGTATTCTAGGCTACAGAAATACCCTCGTACCCTCTGAGTATCGATCCTCCTCCCTGTTGTTACAGTGTAGTCATGCCCTGTTTTAAAATGCTTCATACTTCCTCCAATGTGTAATGGTCTATCTTAAAATCAACGCCGTCCCAGCCGCACTCAGCGGCGATACCCCCATCGAACTCATCCGTATAATAAAAGCAAGTAAGCTGACCCTCCGTTGTCTTGCAGTCTGCCGACCATTCAACAACCTCCCCATCATCATTGCCTGTGGGTTGACAGCACATGGACTCCACCAATTCCACAGCCTGCTCACCGACCTTAGCCACAGCTTCGCCACGGGTCATCTTGATATTAGTCGCGCTCCCAAGGTCAAACGGGTTGCTCTCAATCAGGTATGGGTTCATTGCTGCACCTCGTTAGTTGAGTTAAGTTTCTGACGGCTCAATTGCAGCCAATCATCATGCTCCGCGATGATCTCATGATAGGTCTTTTCTACCCCCCGAAGATCTCGCAGGACGGCTGCCAACCTAACGTACTTTACCCGCAAGTCGTTGTACTTGCGTACCAGTTCATTGTGATCCGCGATCATCTGTTCATCTGTCATTTCTACCAATGATGCCAAGTCTTTTGCCATTTCAAGCCTCCGGCTGTTTAAACATCGGGAAGGATTTCCCCCAATGCCCTCCGGGGCATTAGGTGAGAACCTCACAGCTTCTTGCGTACAGTCGTAAGCAGGGCATTAAACGACTTCTCTGCCAACTGCGATACATCTCTCACGCATGTTGCATTCACAAACACCTTGGTGACCTCGTCCGTTGCGATCCCGATAGCGATGATCACGATCCCCAGCTTGTCTGCCAGCTTCTGTAGATGGATCAGGTGATCCTTAATATAACCCTGTGCATCGGTCAGCAAGAACAAGATCTTCCTTCCTTCCGGTCTGCGATGCAAATCCTCCAACTGAACAGCGATAGCCGAATAGTCAGGGGTGCAACTGCTGGCGCACTGGTTGATGCCGCCCAGCGCCGTTGTAGCACGTTGTGGTGACACGCCCCACGGCTTGAAGTCGATCAGGTGCGGGGTCTCGACAACAGTACCGCCCTCAAGAATTGCAGGCAGCGAACCCCTAAAGCCTGTCACTGCGAACGGTACACGGGCTTGCTGTAGCACCTTCGACAGGTGTATTGCGACAGCCTGCGCCGTAGCGATGCGGGTGACCCTCCTCTTGCCCTCGCCGTGCCGATCATTCATCGATCCAGAGCAATCGATCAAGATCGATATCGCGCTGGTCTCAGCCTCAACCAACTCCCTGCGAGAGAAGATGTTGCTGCTACCAGCCGCAAACCTCGTCAGCGCTCTACGATCAAGCCTGCCTGACTCTTCCCGGCTCGACCAGCCCACAAAGTCTAACGACTTGAGCAACTTCCTCAAATTGTTTGAGGTAACTCCCAGTCCGCTAGGCTTGTGCGCCAGCACTTCGCTGTATGTGTAATCGCATTGTTCTTTGTGCAGTTCCATTTTATTCTCCTAGTAGAAACGCAGTGATTCCCTTGTGGGCTTGCCGATGCTGGGTCTTGGTTGAAGCACGTCAGCCAAGGCAGTCAGAGGGGTGAAGCGACTGGAGATCTTCTCGTCAGGCTCAATGCCCCGACCAATCTCTTCTCCCTGCCCATCTGGGTGAGGGTCATCTTCGCCCTTGCCCTGTCCCTGCCCCTCGTCTTCGCCCTCGTCTTGCCCCTCGCTCTCATCTTGCCCCTTGCCCTCGTCCTCGCCTTCGCCCTCGTCCTCGCCTTCGCCCTCGCCAGATTCTGGCTTGCCCTCCGGCTTGCTCTTAGGTTCGGGCTTGTCTTCGGGCTTGTCTTCGGGCTTCTCTGCCTGTGTCTTCTTCAGCCTGCGATACAGTTCGATTGCAATCTTCGCAATCTTCTCCGTGTTCTTGGCTTTCTTTGCAGCGGTCAATGCCCAGCGTAGATCGGCAGCGTAACGAGACTTATCGAGGATAGCAGGAGCGTCAATGTTGTAGCCGTTTAAACGCCGACCTTCGATAGCCAGTTGAAACGGGATGTTCTTGAAATCGTCCGGCTCGACATACCCGTCTTCCAGCACATTATTAACGAGCGACTCAAACAGGGCGCGGCTGTTCGGTGCGTAGCCCGACTTGATCACTCGCCATTCGATCCGAGGATCTTCAAGCCCATTGATCAGGTTACCGACATATGCGCCATGCTTCGCCCGTGCCAAGTCCCAAGGTTCGTTCTGGGTGAACCAGATATGCCCCAGTTCATGCAGAACATACCCCAACAGGTCGTTAAACAGCGCGACCTGTACGTCCTTGGTCTCGTCAACGGCAGGCAAAATGATATGTGCTTTTCTGCCATCGAACCGAACGCCAGCAGTCTTCCCAGCCCATACGATATCCAGCGCCCAGTTGGTTTGACCGGAGGCATTCAACACCCGTTCGAGTGTAGCCTCAAGCCCCCTCTTCGCATCAAGTGCTAACATTAGACACCTCCCAGAGATTGTTTAAACGCTACGATATCGATCTGAGCATTGAACACGCCACGCAACTCAGGCTCACAGTCAGCCGGGAACTTGTTGATGATGGCGTTCGCAAAAGCCTGCTCAACAGGCAAGCCCTTCTTGACAGCCCTTGCCCATGCAAATAGTTGGCGCAGTGACGGAGGCTGAGTCAACAGCCCTGCCCGTGCTTTCGCACGCGCTACATTCGCAAACTGGACGATGGCAATCGCGGCATCCAAGGGCAGAGCCGTGCGGTTGATGATTAAATTACATTCGTCAGCCGCAGAAAGGTACTCGAAGCGCAGAGTGAAGCTGAAGCGGTCAAGGAAGGCGCTATTCTGTTCACGCACCCCAGCAAAGTTACCAGACGTATCGCCGTGTCCGTTACTGTTATCAGCACCGAAGAACACTACATGGCTTGCGACTGGAATCCTTTCGCCTGTCTCTGCAATGGCAATGGCACGATGAGGGCTGCGCTCACATAGACTGTGCAGAATCGACACCGACTGCGCTCTCGCAAACCCGATCTCATCTAACAAAATGATCGATCCAGCATGCTGAATGGCTTGCGTGATGATCCCCGCCTTCCAGACCACAGAAGAGTTCTCAATCGTGTTACCGCCAATGAAGTCAGCCCTCTCCAGAGCCTCATCAAAATTGACCCGGAAAAGCCTCCGCTTTAAACGAGCCGCCAACTGGGTCACGAACTCAGTCTTGCCAGTGCCGCGCTCCCCAGCCAGCCAAACATTGTCAGGAAGCGGATCGTCCAGAGCGATTAGACTCTGGTGTAGGTGCGATGGGTTGAAGACGTAGTCAGAGACCAACTCAGGGGCTTGTGGATCGCCCCAGACCCCTACCAGAAGGTCACCGAAGTCCACGTCACCGTAAGCAGTGACCGGGAAGATGTCCCCAGCCCGTTGCAGCTTAAATACCCCCAAGGTATTCGCCACTTGAGTCAGTCTCTCTGGCGTTACTTCAGTGCGGAACTGATCAAACAGGTTCGCGAGAGAAGCTTGAATCTTCGCTTCATCGGGCTTGCTGATCGCTGCTACACGGGTCTCTAACTTGCTCGACAATTTCGCAAAGTCGCTGCGAAGCTGGGTGAGAGCCGTGCCAACATCCGCGCTGGTTCTGCCGATCACTGACAGAGCCGACTCGACTTGAGTCGCTGCACCTTGAGCGGTTGCGCTGATCGCGTTAACTTGTTGGCGCAGAGCATCATCCACAACAGCCCCAACGGGCTTGGCTACAGATGCCCGGATGTTCAGCACCTGATCGAGACTGAGTGCGCCATGCCATACGAGATCGGCTACGTCAATCACTGCGCTTGCCTTTTCAGTACTTGTCAGAACACCAGCCAACTCCTGTGCTGCATTGAGTTGCCCCAGTGATAGCAGCACTAATTGCGCTTTAATGGTTTTTAAATTGGTAGTCATTTTGATTAGCCTCCGAGGTTAGATTACAAATGTGCTGCGGTCATTGGGACAGATCGGTAAACCCTGATCCGCCCATGTCTTGGTGATGCGTATCGTGTAGCCACAACCCGGACATGTTGCCTTCAACAGTCTGGTTGTCTGCACCTTGCGACCCGAGACGTTTAAACGAGCGTGAGGATAAGCGCCGATCTGGTCGAGCAAGTTAGTGAATTTCTCGCGGAATGCGTGACCAGCAACGGTTGCAGTCGGTTTGCCTTCAAGCCAAAGCGCTCTAACACAGGTTCTGAAACGAGTGCCATGACCATCGCCATCAGTCGCTGCATGCGCCAGTTCATGTACCAGCACAGCGAATACATCAAGTCGATCATCGACAGTAGGGCTGATTAGAATCTCATGGCTTCCGTCACCGCTTGCGATTGGACTCCAATGCTCACCTATACGAGCGTTATTAGCCTTAGCCCTTGATGATGGGAACCCACAGGTCACCCGGATTTTGTCCGGCAGCGGAAAGGATACAGAATCAAATACTGGGCGCAGTTCTGAAACAGCCGCATCCAGCCAGTCCTCACGATTTTTGTGGTTGTTCATTTTATCTCTCCAGATTAGTTGGGAAGGATTTCCCCCAATGCCCTAGCGGGGCATTAGGTGACACCCTAGATGTCGTAACGGTGGTGGATAATGGCGATGACCTTATTAAACGATTCGCCCTGTGTAGTCGTTACTCGGTGGCAGAAGTAGCCGCCAGCCTCTTGATGGGTGTCCTTGTATACCAGAGGGAGCAGCCAGTCCTCTGCATCATCAGGTGTTAGGTCATCAACCCAACTGGTCAGCAGCACATACTCATCACGACCTTCAGGGTGCTTGATGTGACCTATTGTCTCTACTGCAATACCGAACTCGTTGTCATCCATGTTATCTCTCCAGTTAGTTGGGAAGGATTTCCCGCTATACCCATAAGGGCATAACGTGACACCCTCGTGTCACTCAAAGAGCAGGTTTCAACCTAGATTCGCACTCGTCCGACCGTCCAGTGTCGGAGTCAAAGCGGTTCATAACTGACCTCATCCCGTTCGTAGTCTCCCGACTACTACTAGTCTTGCCAGAGCAGCGACACAGCCTCGCTGCTGGTTGCGGGTGCTAACACGTTCAACCCCTCCCGCCTTGCTACTTACTTAAAACATACAACGAAACAGAATTATCCGGTGGTTTAAACATGCTAGCAAGCTTTATCTGTCAAACAATTGCATCTAAATGACAAGTCGTTGATTACAAGCTGTTCTTAGTTTTGGCTAAAAGAGAACAAATAGATGAAATCGGGGGCTGTGAGGGTTGAACAGCGAAGCGATACGACATGATCTATGTCAATTCATGTCAGGACATTATCTGGTGCAATTAATGACGTAGAGATAACAAACAGAGGGCATGAGACTGGACATTGTCAGGGACAAATAGTCGCTACAAAGTACTGCACTTGACACGAGCCGTATAAACAACGAGCGTGATAGCTCATGAGTGATGCTATGAGTACAACGATGAGTATGCAAGCATGGCAATACGAGCCAATGACTATCAATAAGGACACGATAATGACCAGCCCAGAACAAATAAGAATGACTGAATCAGGTGCTATTAGATTGACCGATGATGACAGTTGCATCGAAGGAGGAGGCGCTCTTCAATGCGAAGCAGAACAGCAAACCGATGTAAGAGTAAACAAGAAGAGACATAAGAAGGTAGAGAAAGAAAAGGATTCTAGTTCAACCCCCGTCAGCATTAAGAAGCCGCTCACTAGACTCACCGCAAACCAACGGGCATTCGCAGAACATCTAGCCGCAGGCATGAACCAGACAGAGGCTTATATAAAGGCATACAACGTGCGAACAACGAATCGGAATGTGATCAGCATCAATGCAAGTCGGCTGGCACGAGACAACAGAATCAGTATGCTACTAGAGTCGTTCACAGACTCAATCGCCGAGCGGGTTGTAGAGGATTCAGTGAAGACCCGGAGATTCATACTCGAAGAGTTACACGGTCATGCTAGTAATGCCAAGACAGCCACTGAGAAGCTGAGAGCATTAGAACTAATGGGCAGAGCGATTGGAATGTTCACAGACAAGGTAGAGACCAAGACAGAAGCCATTAGTACTGAGCAACTGAAGAGGGAACTACGCAGTCATCTAGTATTGTTAGACAACGTCAGACCAATGAAGACAGTAGAGATCATCGCTGAAGACGCAGTCTGTTTAAACGATGATGACCTGTAGAACGAGCAACAGAGCCATTCTCCGACCCCACGGTGGTGGTATGAGCCTGTGGTGAGCAGGGACTCCCCTCCGTCTATACGCTATGATCCACTCCTTCTATTCTCTATTTTTTATCTCTTACGAACATTTGTTCTCATCTCCGTAGGGGGGGGTATATTATATTTTTCAGTGGCTTGACACGAACACTTGTTCTCACTAAGATGGCATAGAAGCTACAACTGTAGCGTATATGTAATACCCATATGGGGTATGGAGGCTGATATGAAGAGACTATTGATTGCGCTGTTGGTAGGGGTAGGTATATACACAGGAATGGTAATGGCTGATGCAGGAGCCTTTGTATGTGTTCCTGATGGCAGGGGTGGTATGTGTTGCTGGGAGACCACAGTAGAGGGTCCGTTTAGACCAGTGAGCTGCTAATGGAAAGGACATTTAACTTGGATGACTTCTCGGTACGGTTTAAGTTTGACCTAGAAAGACCGTATGAGGGCATTAAGGCGTTCTGGGAGCCTCGTATACCTAACGAGGTAGAGATGCAGCACCTGCTTCCTTTGTATATGGACGTTAGGACGAAGTATGTTGTATCGTTGATAGTGCAGCACCCAAGCGTTATAGACGGACTTACATCTAACTGGAGTACATAGCATGACATGGACTGTAGAGCTTCATATACACAACCTGACTGAGTACAACATAGACGTTGTTAACAACGATGTAGGTGTTGTTGGGGTAATACCTCCTCAAGGTAACTTCAATTGGTCTACTCAAGACCCTAACAATGCTGACGCATTGAGGTTCTGGATAATCCCTAATGAGTTCTACATGCAGGGCGGGGTTAACTTTGGACCAGATGCAGGAGTCTATATTGATCGCGGCTGGATGGAAGACCAGAGCATTGAATTGACCGGTGATGTTAATGGTCATCAGTTTGTCCAGAATGGGAATGGAGGGGCAGAGATAGTTCCTTGGAACGGCTTTGAGGGTGGCGGGACTATCAACATGGTCTTTACCTCAGTTTGAGCTATCCGTTTATAACTGACGCTATAGAACCCTTTGCCTGTGTAGAGGTGTTCTCTCCTGAAGAATGTAAGGAGATCATTCAAATAGGGCAGAAGGACTTAAAAGAGGCGTTGGTATTGGCTGCTAATGGAGAGTCTGAATCTCATGAGATTAGAGAATGCCTTACAAGTTTCATTTCTCCCTCTGGGGGAGAATGGGTCTATAAGAGGCTGAGTTCTGCAGCTCAAGGGCTTAATGATAGGTTCTTTGGGTTCGATCTGTTTGGCTTCGCCGAAGATCTCCAGTTCACCCAGTACGAGGTAGGTGGTAGATATGATACCCATATGGACTGCATCTATCATGGGCGCATCAGGAAGCTCTCCATCTCCGTCCAGCTTGGTGAGGACTATGAAGGTGGTAACTTAGTGGTTAATTATGGGTCTGACCTAGTCATGCCCAAGACAACGGGGATGGCAATAGCCTTTCCTAGTACCGCTCTACACAGCGTACAGCCAGTAACAAAAGGCACAAGGTACAGCCTAGTAGGATGGATAACAGGACCAAGATTCAAATGACAAACAAGCAGCTAGAGATTCTAGAGTTCGTCCAGTCCTTTATAAAGACCAAGGGCTTTGCTCCATCCCTGCAGGATATCGCATCTGGTCTGGGTCTAAAGTCTAGGTCAAATATCCACAGACATATCCACATCCTAGAGCAAGAGGGGCGAATTAACATGAAGCCCCATAAGTTCAGGACAATCAGAATAGCCCCATCATTGGACGAGATGTTGTCTATATGAAAGAGTGTGGAACATGAGTGACCTCCTGACCAGAGAAGAGATCACTGGTTACCTGAGTATCCTTGATACCCTGCCTGCTGGTTCCCCGGACATAGAGAAGATAGATCAGCTATTCAAGGCAG
>Ga0049080_10000377_pt1 | contig 14872 bp, 19 predicted proteins | sample GreLakmeER15MSRF_FD_66716 | JGI IMG/M metagenome (GOLD analysis project Ga0049080, IMG submission 66716) | Freshwater lentic microbial communities from great Laurentian Lakes, MI, USA - Great Lakes metaG ER15MSRF | ecosystem: Environmental > Aquatic > Freshwater > Lake | place: Great Lakes... | reverse complement strand
GGGTCGGTCTTGATCCACTGGCGCAGGACGTTTCGGTTCTTGATGTGTCCGAAGATACGGAGGGTGTCGTCTCGGGAGACTTTCGGTTGGTCGGGGAATATGTTCATGGTTTGAGCCGTTTGGTGAGTTGTTTGGTGATCTGTTCCGCACCCCACGTAAAAGCCTGATTCCACGTCAGTCCGTCGGGCATCGTGGGCATGGTGTTTGGCGGGCTGAATGAGCCGCAAACCCTGCACGGGATGGTGTCGCTCCCCCATCCTCCGTGTTCGTGGCAGTAGTCGTGTTGGGTGTCGGTCATGGTGTTAATCTTTTGTGTAGTAGTCGTGTCGAGAACCTGTGGCCGATAACGGAAAGGACTCGGGCAACCACTCAGGGTGTTCGCACAGCGCGGAAGACAGCCCCTCCCACCCCTCAGGGTGTTCGTAAGATAGCACTTCGTCGTGGATCACCGAGAAAATATCATAGCCCTTCTTCGCCGCGTTCACGCAGCCGTGCTGCATGATGTCTCGGGCAGTTGCTTGAACCGAGTTCTGAAACAACAATCCGGCGTATAAGTTCACTCGACCCCAGACGACCGAGCCTGTCCGCTGCCCGTAGTATGTGATGTCGGCGGACTCCCACTCGCGGGATTCACCTGTCTCGTAATCGGTGTGATTTTTCACGGTGCGCTCGACCTTGGGGCCGGGGTAGCAGAGTTGTCGCCCGCTGGGGAGTCGCATCACGAGACGGTGAAACGGCGCTTTCGTAGAGCAAGCAAATGCCACAAACGGCGAAGCGTCAAACCATTGCCCTGGATTCTGAATCGCTTTCACGGATGCTGACTCGTAGGCACGCCACGTTTTTGGGAACATGCTGTTCACCTCACGGAATGTTTTCACGGTGTCGCACGCCACCTTCTTCGGGATGGGGTTCCCCCACATGGCGCAGGTTTCGTGAAACGTCTTCGCTCCGGTCTGGAACACGAGGCTCAGATTCCCCACTTTGCCGACGAATCGTTGGTCTTTCGTGACATCCTCTAGCTTCACACCGAACACGCGGGCGGCGAGTTCCTTGTAGGCGTCTCGGCCTTCGCGATACACGTCGAGCAGATCCTCTTGTCCCGCCAGCCATGCGGCTACGCGGCTTTCAATGTTACTGAAATCGACCGCATACATGCCCCCATTATGGGGTTGTATGAAGTTGCGGATGCAGGAAGCCACCGCCTCGTATGGATTGCCGAAACATATGTCCATCACCTCAGCGTCGGCTCCCTGACGAATCATGCGATACGCGGAGTCGGGGTCTTTGATCGAAGGCTTGCGTGCGTTTTGAAGTTGAACCCCGTGTGATGTCCACCGCCCAGTAGCCGATGCCCCGAACCAAGTGAACATTCCTTTCAGAGTTCCGTCTGGACAGACAGTGTGATCCATCGCGGCGACCTTCTTAATGGCCGCGAAGCTGAGATCGGAGCGGATAGCGAGGGCTTCCTTTCCCGCCTCGGTGAGAAAATCGCTGCCGTTCCACTCGCGCATGGTCGCAGCTTGCAGGTCTTTGGCGGGGTAGCCCTCGGCGCGAAGCCACTCCAAGGTCTTTGCTGTCTGACTAGGAGCAAGTTTGGTGATCTCCTTGAAACGTGTTTCAAGAGTTTTTCTGTGCGAGTCTAGGATCACAGTGGCGTTCTTCACCGCCTGGACATTGATTGGCGCACCGATGTCGTTCATGCGGAGGGTGAAGTGGAACCCAGCAAGTTCGCTCTCACTGAGCGCAAACCTTGCGAGCTTTGTCCGCACCTGGCGCTCGACGACCACATCCTTGCGACAGTAACCCTTGAACATCTCCCATGCGTCACGGAGGCTCACTTGCTTGCCGAGCAGGGTCACGGTGTGATCCCACGGGATAGGGTTCAGTGAGAGCGGGTCGCTGACTTTCAGGCTGTCCTTGCCATTGCGGAGCAGAATCACTCTGTTCTTGTCGCTGAACACGGAGATCAGGGCTTTGCCCACGGGGTCTTTGTCCTCGACCTTCAGAAACTCCGCCGCCTTGGCGAGCGACACGGGGATCGACGCGACACGGGTGAGGGCTTGCACGCACCGCCACTTAGACTGAGCGGGCGGTGAGAATCCCACGTCAAGATAGAGACGGTAACGGGTGATTGCCACCTCAAAGCCTGCATTGAAAGCATGGATCTCGCACTCTGTCTGATCGGCTTCCGCCAGCAGTTCTTTCGCCTGAAGTGACTCCGGTGAATCGGGGTCGAGGCAATCCCATAACACAGGCTCGCTATCGTTCTTGACAATCGCAAACATTAGGATGCGCGTCGTCGGGTCGGAGGCGTATCTATAAGACCCTAAAGTGATGTCGCAGGCCGAGGTAGTTTCGTAGTCGATGGAGAAGGTGTTCATAGTTCGTCCGTGTAAATGATTTTCTCCGAGCCATCTGGGCGGATCAGGGTGAGTTTCGCAATCGGCATAGTGTCGCCGCACTCGTCGTCGTATTCGTCCTGCTGCGCGGCTGCGGCGAGGCACCTCTTCTTGTTACAATCGCATGACCCGTTGTTCTCAATGAAGTGAAACACGATGGTGCTAACCAGTCTTTCCTCACTCTCCCACACGGGGGTCATCCTGTGGGCGTCGAGCGGGGAGACATGCTCCGTGCCTCCGGTGTATCTGGCTGCGGTGTTGTAGCGGTGAATCCACCCTCGCCCGTCTGCCAGTTCTACGATTACGTGGTATGTTCCGAGGTCTTGATTCATGTCGTCGGTATGTTCACCCATTGGGTATCACCTCGGTAGTTTGCCGGATCGAACGCAACCGGAGCCTCGTCATACCCCTCGTCGCCGGGGCGCAGCGTGATCTGAACACGGATAGTGGTGTCGAGGGGCTTCGCTCGTAATGTGACGATGTAATCCTCACACTCTTTGATCTGCGCCTTACGGTGTTCTATCTCCGCAAGTTCGTTGTCGATCTGCGCTTTGCGTGCGACACGCGCCATTTCTTCGGTGATTGGCTCGTCATGGTATCTGTATCGGTTGGCGTTCATGCTTTTACCCGAAAACCCGCGCCCCCATTTTCAGGAGACGCGGGTGGGTCAATCAGGGTTTCCCCGTCACTCAGATGTCGTCGGAATCGTCCTCGTCGGAAAGGTCAGGCATGACCGCAGCAGCGTTCACGGTTCCTGCGCCGAACGGCTCGTCGTCACCGACGAACTGCACGATTTCAAGAACTGCACACACCTTCGCCCAGTTCTTCGGAACAAACCAAGAGATGAGGAAGTTGCAGCGGCATCCGGCGTAGGGCTTGGAGTCCTGGCTGTCGAGCGGGGTGCGCCCGTCTTTGTCCACGACCTGTGGGCGCTTCTGGGATACAGCGCGGTTGGCGCTAACGATCCAGTATCCTTTGGTGTTGTCGTCACCGTCTTCACCATCGCCATCTTTGACAGCGAGGTCTTTGGTTTTTGGCACCTTGCCCTTGAAATGGATCTTCGAGAGGCGTTCGATCTCCGCGTCGATAGCGGCCTTTGCTTTCACATCCGTCTTCGGGATGTAGATCGCGCAGCCGTAGCGTGGCTTGGATGTCGGATCGTCTTTGATCCCGGCGGGCGTGAACAGCTTCGGATAGCCGAGGCGTGCGTTCTTAATCAGTTGTTGTCCTTCTTTCAATGTACTCATTTTCGTATTTTCTGTTTTTGTTGTTTGCGCGGAGTCTGTGGAAACCCCCGCCCGCTCCGCACGGGTGGGGGAGATTGGTTAAATGTCCTCGGATTCGTCGGGCATGATGTCACTTGGCGCAGGCAGCGCGGGTCTCTTGTCCTCCGCAGGCACTAGCACGGGGCGTCCCTCGCTCCGAGAGATCAAAGATTCAAAGCGGTTTTTAGTGCGAGCGTTCTTGAGTTTCTCCTTCAGCGCGGCCTCAATCTGTGTCGGGGTCTTGAGCTTGATGGTGCAACGATCTTCGAGAAGAAGTTTCTGGCCTTTGCAGAACGTCTCCGCCTCGGCCTCGTTCGTCCAGGCTCGGTTCCCGTCACGCCCCTTGACATACTTAAACCCGAGTCGAGTGAGCGTGTCCACGTCAAGGCGGGTGAGGTAATCCTCCACGTCTCCGAGCCACTTCTCAATCTTCTTGCGGTTCTTGAGTGCGGCGGCGAGATACTCCAGCTTCAGGGTTTCCCCATCCTTGGCGACAAGGTCATCGGTGACGACCTCCATGTCGAGAACCTCAGCGGTCATGTCGGGCATGATAGCCAGCATGTCCGTGTGGCCTCCGGTGTTATGAGCGTGGCGGACGGCGCAGAATGCTTTGGCCTTGCACCAGCGGCAGCTTCCGCCATCGCCGTCCTGTGGGACGAACTCCGCCATCGGGGCGTGATGAAGGATGTCGCTCGGCTCTCCCCCGTTGAGGAGACCCGCGACACGCGCCGCATCTACTGCAAGCGTAGCGATCCTCGCCTGTGCCTCGATCTCAGCGCAGAACACGCGGAACTCCGAGAGTGGTAGCACCCACGGCTGATCGTCCTCGGCCATGTGGTGACGGGGCTGGACGACCTTGATGTCGATGACCGTGTCGTCGGTGAAGTCGTAGATGTCTTCAAGATGCTTGATGAGGGAGTAGGCGTAGATGGCAAGCTGGGTGTTCTCCTCGCTCGTCACAAGGACTCCCATGCCGTGCTTGTAATCGCGGATCACGATGAGATCGTCGGTGACGACGGCGAAGTCGCAAGTCCCAGTGCTGTCGGGCTGATAGAACAGCGGACATTGAACCTCCACCTCGTAGCTTACACTATCAGGGACGAGGGCAAGGCAGTGGTTCACGTATTCACCGATGGGTTCGCGCATCTCAGCCGGAACTTCCTCAAGGGTTTTCTTTTTCAAGAGAACGTCGGCTGCGTGATCGTGGGCTGCGGTGCCTTCATCTGCGTAGATAGAACCCGTGTCCTCGGGGATGAGGTGCTTGTTCGCCTCGCAGTATGCAAGAGCGGCGGTGCAGGTAGCCCAAGTCTTCGAGTGTGAAGGGGCGAGGCGGGCGTGGGTGTTGTGCGAGCCGGATACCTTTGCAGGTTCGTCACACTCGTTCAAAACCCGATGAACCTCTTGCTTCATGTGATCCACTAGGATGTCCACCATAGTGTCGGGCATCGGAGGTGGGTTCTTAGCCATCTGATTGAGTGCATCAACCACATCGGTGTTAGGCGGCACAATCCGCACCCCGTCACGCGTCACCTCGGCTCCGGCTGCAAGGGTATCCCGCAACAGTCCGTCAAAAACCTGACGCGGCGAGATTTGGTCTGCCCCTTTGTAGTGGATTTTCGCCGTGCCCTTCGTGAGCAAGATGAGGGTGATTGGCGGATAGCCTTCGCGGGTGATGATGTCATTTACTTTCGGTTCGTAGTTCATGGTTTAAAATTATTGATATAGCTTTTCACTAACTGCACTCGCCCGTTAATCGTGCCGGACAGGCCGTGACCGCCGCATTCAATGCTGCCGTAAAAGTCCGTGAAGCCTAGTGCAATGGCTTGTTCACGGAGATTTTGCTCGTCGGCTAGTTCAAGGACGTCGATCTCCTGCTGAAGTTTGTGCTCCTTGGCAAGACCCATATCGTCGCAGTTGGGTAGAAATTGGTTCATGTCGTTGGTTTGGAAAGTGGTAGCCGCTTACGGCGGCAAGTCGTGTGGTGGCAAGGGTATCAGCCCCTTGTCAGTGGCCGATGGGTATTAACCGTGGTGAGTGAACTCCCCATGTAGTTCTTTGCGTTTAGTTTTAACCACTTCGGATGCGGCCTCGGCTGTGTCGAAATAGCCCAAAGAGTGTGTGACCCCATCTGCTATTATGTAAGCCCGCCATTTGCGGCATTTTTTATGGAAAGACACACCTTTAAAGCCACTAGTGTTACTACCCCTAAGTCTTGAGTTCATGTTATTCTGTGAAACCGTAGCATGGCGTAGGTTGCTCCACCTGTTGTTTGAAGGATCTCCGTCAATATGGTCTATACAGTCTACGGGGTGTGACCCTGTCATAATTAGATATGCTAATCTGTGTAATTGAAAGTGCTTGCCAAATAGAATTATCACTCGGTATCCATTACTAATTTTCCCAGCAGGTTTTCCGGCGTGCGTGTTGTTAAACGCTTTCCAGTTATATTCAGTGGGGAAGTGATCCCTCGGACGGATTTTCCAAATAAACTCCCCCGTATCGGGGTCGTATGACAGCGCGTCGGTTGCGTCTTTACGACTTAAAGGAAGCCTGTCAGCGTAGCTAAAGCCGTCCGGCGGGGCAGTTTGTTTGCTCAAATATTCTCTTCGCAAACAACCACATGATTTTGTTTTCCCATATCTGATCGACTGGCTGTATCCCTCCCACATGTTCCCGCAATCACAAACGCACTTCACTCTCAGCCGCTTTCCGTCTTGGACGCCGTCAATGACTAGCAGACGATTGAACTTCCGACCGTTGAAACGTGAATGTGATTTGAGATACATGATGACTACTTCCACTGGGTTACTTCGAGATAGAACGCGCTGACCTGGTCGTCGGTGAGTTCCTTAATTACGCTGACTCCGTATTTCTGACGAAGGGCGTCAAAGGTTCCTTTAATTCTGCCTTCGGTGTCAGCAAGGAGCTTGCCCTTGATGACCTCCTTCAGCGAGTTGCGAAGCTCAGCGACAGGGAGGTCGGGGACTTCGTGTTCCTGCTCGGGAATTTCCACGGGTGCAGGCTCAGGTTCAGGGGTCTCGGGTTCCTGCTCGGGAACTACGGGTTCCGGCTCCGGTTCGACGACAGCGAGCTTCGCAGCACGCTTCTTCGGCGTGGTCGGAACCAGCGTGTCGGCGGCGGTGACGGCTCCGACGCTCAGTATCTCTCGGAGCGCGGCGGTGTTTTCGATCAGGGCTTTGGTGTTCTGTTGGATCAGTTCTTCAATGTTCATGGTTCGGTATTTTGGTTTGGTATGGTGATGATTGCCACGATCACGAAGACCGTTAGGGTAACGAGTGTGGCGGTGAGATTCATGTCGGAAACAAAATGCGGTAATTTGTCAAAAGTGTCGAGGATTATTTCAGAAAACTTTTCGGGGCTTATGGGGTAAGGGATCAAAGGTCTGGCATCCTCTCCTCAAGCAATTCAATCGGGTCATCGAGTCCGTCCATAAAGCCGTCAATGCTCACATACACCCGCGTCCGCTCACCGCCGACCTCGAACACCGCAGCGTTCTCGTAAGCGCGGTATCCGAGAATGTGCAAATAATGCGAAGCCCGTGCATTATTCCGCCCGAGCAGCGCGGTTTCGCGCTCTACCTGAGCGTAGTGGATCACGTCCTTTCCGATCAGTGGATACGCGGGGTCAGCGATGAGGTCTTCGATCTGGATGAGCATAGGGTTCTTTCCGGCGTCCACGAGTTCATGGCGGAACACGGTGTCGGGGGCGTGACCGTTCGGATTAAACTCTTCGCTGATCTGGTAACTCATGTAGAACTGACGGAACGCACCGGGGTTATCGCGGATGAGTTCATGGATGCGGGTGTGTACGCCCGTGTTCAGGAAAGCAACGACTTGCGATTTCGATTGCAGACGGCTTTTCAGGATCATGTATCTGCGGTCGCTGTCTTCCAGCACCAGTGCGTCGTGCTTATTCGATGTCACAAAGTAATTGGTGACGTTCACGATGTTCCGCAAGTCGCGGAATTTCTGATTGACAGGTATGCGGTCGTTCGCGATGGCGTCCTTTAGAGAGTTGTTGACTTCGTGGCGGTTCGACCCTGCGGAGAACAGTTCGTCGATGTAGTTGAGATGGACGCCCTCGCGCCACTCGTCGAACCCGCTGCCCGTCATCTTTGATCCGGTGATGATCCTGAAATTGAGTTCACCGATGGCAGCTTGCGCGGTGTCCATGAGGGTTCCCTTGCCGCAGCCCTGACCGCCTTGCATGAACGGCGACCACCTGATCTTATGACCTGGACGCTGGACGCAGTATGCGAGCCAGTCGAGAACGTGGCGAACGTGGTTTTCGTCGGCGAGATTTGCCCGTAGCAGGGCGAGAATCAGGTTCCCCGCACGCTCAGCCCCGATATGGGAAGCCTGCGGCACGGACGACTTCAGGTAGGTGTTCACAAACCACTTGCCATCGCGCTCAAAATAGATGTCGTCACCTTTCTTCTCCTTGTCCCCGTCAAATGCTTCGCGGGGATCATAGACGCTGTCGTCCACGATCTTGATCTCGGCGGTGTAAAGAGCGTAGTTAGAAGCACTGATCGGGACATCGCCATCAGGGGTGACGAGGTGCCGCCCGAAGGTGTGATTAAAAGCATCGGTGGTGTATTCGGCTCCGGTGACTGTGTTCCTAAAGCGATCACGGGGACCGATGAAGCAGAACGGTAGCATCCAAGAGGGTTTCTCGGCTTTGGCTCCGTCGCGCTTTTCCTGCCTGCGAAGCCGCTTCATATCCTTGAGGATGGATGTCTTACTGACCGACTTCCCAGATCGCTTGACCGCTTTCACGATCATGTCAGCCATCATCTCTTCGTCGGTGTCGGACGGTATGGGTAGCGCGGCGATCTTGCGGATGCCTTCCCGCAGCACGGTGTCCCCGTCCGTTGCCTCGCACCACTGCGAGAAGTCCGCGACAACCTTGGTCGTGAGCTTCTCGTGTGTCCATCCCGCCTGCATCGCGTGATGGAACATGGTGCGAAGGGTGATCGGGTTCCGGCCTTCGGGGTATGGCTTAAACGAACGCCACTTCAGAAGGCACTCGTCCCTGTCTTTATACTTTGCGCCTTGCGACGACCACTCGTGGAACATTTCAAATGCTTCACGGGCGATGTCCTCCTCGGTGAACTGGTGGCGGAGGGCTGCGGCGATCTCATACCACTCGCGGTATCCGCAGTCCGCCGAGATGGCGAAGAGCGGTTCGCGGATGTCGTCGAGGCTGATGTCATTGAGCGGGAGGTTGAGGATGCTGCCCTCCTTCATGTCGCCCGCCTCGGGGGAGTATGCGTAGCCTCCGTCGTCGGGTGTCGGAGACTCGGTAGTCTCGGGCAGGGTCGTCGCGTCGAGCCGCTTCCCGTCGAGGCGGTCTGCGATCACTGCGTTGTAGTCCTCACCTTGGAAGTGAAGCGGGCGGTATTGGGGCTGCGAGATGATGAGGGACTCGGGCTTGCCTTTGAAGGAAGCGGGGAGTCCGAGCAGCCCGATGACGTGCAACACGGCACGCTTGAACAGAGCAGGTTCCGCCGTGAGGCAGTCCACCATGATCTTAATGCGCGGCTCTGCGGGCATATGCTTCGCTGTCGTCCATGCCACGAAGTTGTAGGGTGACAGGGCTTCGCGGATCGTGTCCGGCGAGTTGAAAAAGTCGGCGGCTTCCGCACCGTCGAGGTCGATGATGATGAGGTTGAACCCCGTCGCACTTTCGTTCAGCCTCGCACACTCGTCTTCTGAGTAAGTGGCAGCACCGAGCCACGTCCCGTCCTTCAGCTTGTCCCTGTCCGGGTGGGCGAGGAAGTCCCGACGCTTCATGGGGAACGCGACGGGAACGTGGATCTGCGACTGCACGAGATCCTTGAACGTCTCGGCGGCGAGGAGGCGGACGCGGCCGTCTCTCACTGATTTCCCGGAAAAGTAGCGTGTGGGGGTGTCACTCATGCGGGATTACCTCCATGCAGGTTTCGATGAACATGGCTGCGAGTGGGGCGCAGATCGCGTTTCCATACCCCTTCAAGCGCATCACGCGGGCTTCCGACGTTTCGTTGGCATAGCCCGGTGCGCCCGGATCGCAGCTTGGCACCACTCCACGGGGTAGCCTTGCAGAAAGCGCGGAAGTGCCGGATTCAATACGCCTAAGTTTGCCGTCGCGGCAGGGGATGAGGTCGAAGTCAGTCCAACTTGCCGCCCAAGCTGATCGAGCCTGTTCCTGATGCTGCCGTCCGGGTTCACGCCCGTCTCCGACATTCCCGGCGAGTCCTTGTGATCCCTCGCTCCGGGTGTCGCCCACCCGACTACTGCCGCAGCATTCGCCAGTGTGTCCGCTGGGTTGTCCTTCCTCTCCTGACGCCCCGCCCCCGACTCGCCCTTCACGTCTCGTGCTGCGGGTGTCGGCCATCCCACTATGTAAGCCGCGTCCTTCAGATCCGCACGGTAGCTCCCCTCCAAGTTCGGGTCTCGGTTGCCGTCCTTCTTCAGCCTCGGCTCCCTGCCCTGCCCGCTCGCGTCTATCGCTTGGGGTGTTGGCCATCCGGTGATCGTCTGAGTCAGTTTCGCCTGATCCTGAAGGTAGGTCTGTTCCGAACAACTCATGTCCTTGTGGTCGCAACTCATCGGGCTGCGCCACCCGGTGATCGGCATCGTAGCCTGCGCCTCGTGGGTCAGACCCACCTGTGCAAGCCGTCCCGTGATCTTGTCGTAAGCCCGCTGCCCTGGTGTCCACGGGTTGCCCTCCGAGTCCACAAGCCTGTCCAAGCTGACTCCCGGCTCCGACGTTGCGGGGCTGCGCCATCCGGTGATCGGCAATTCCACTTGCTTCGTCTCGGAGTTGTAGTGGTTCATCACCACCTGCTGCCTGAGATTGCTGCAAGTGGTTCGCCCCTTCCGATTGTCCTTGCCCCCGCGAGTGTTGTTCCACTCCTGAAATGTCTCGGGGTCTCTCGGTGGCAGCATGTCCATGCAGTTCGGTGTCGGCCATCCGGTGATCGGAACTTGATCCTTCAGGTTGCTGCACCCGGCTTTGCTCTTCGCTCTCGCAAGGGCTTCGTCCGATCTGATTGGTAGCGCATCCATGCAGTTCGGAGTCCCCCAACCTGCCAGATTCTCCCCGATATGCGACCCAGTAGAGCCGCTGCCGGATGTGAGGTGCTCCGATGACGATTCGCTCCCAAGTCTCCTGATCTCCACGCACAAGCCGTCCTTCGCCGTCCTCCCCCGCGCTCGGAGCGCATAGATCGAGGGCTGTGACGGGATAGCCCATTGCTTGCAAGTCCAGACATACTCCGGGGAACCATTTTTCCCTTGCAATCTTGCTTGCCACCTGCTCGCCAAAGATCGCTGGAGGTCGGCACTCGCTGACAAGGCGTTGAAAGACTGGCCAGAGGTGCCGCTCGTCGTCGGTTCCTGCTTGCTTTCCGGCAGAGGAGAAGGGCTGACAAGGGAGACTGGCTGTCCACACGGGTCGGTCGTCCGGCCATCCTGCGAGCTTGAGTGCCCTCGACCAGCCTCCAAGTCCGCAGAAGAAATGCGCCTGCGTAAAACCGCGCAGATCGGATGGTGTGACTTCAGTAATGCTTCGATCATCGACGTGTCCATAAGGTATTTGTTTGTCCGCAATTAGCTGGCGTATCCACGCCGCTGCTCCCGCATCCCATTCCGAGTAGTAGTTCGCCATACAGGTTCACGCCCCCTCCCCGGTGAGGTATTCCTCCAACTTCTGAGCGTCGTTCAACGACAGCTTCAGAGTCTCGCCCTTCAGGACGCGGCGGAGGCGGTAATAGCCTATGCCCGTGCGGGTGGACAGGATGGTGGGGGATACCTTTGCCGCCAAAAGGTAGGCGCGGGTTCGGGTGATGATCGTGGTCGTCGGGTCGTCGTTCATGGTGCGGCGGTCAATATGGCTGGTTCGGTGTTTGGGGTCAATGGCGTTTTTGTAAATTCTTCATCGGTAGCGTAGTGCCACGCATTGCTGTCTTCGGTCGCCCATTTCGCGTAGGCTTCGCAACTCCACTCGTGTTCGTTCACAACGTAGTCGGGGCGTTCGGGGAACGGTTTCGTGACGTGGCTGGGTTCGTGCCAGCGGAGACGATTATTCGGTTGGACGGCGAACTCCCCGCAGTCGAGGGCGATGAAGTGTCCGCTCTTATGCTCCGAGGGGTCGAGAGCGAGCGAGAGGTCGGCTCCGTTCGTGTAGTCCGGTCCCCACTGCATCGTCCAAAGATAAATTCCCTCAGCCGATTGTCCGTCTTTCATCCGCACGGATACCCGCAGGCCAGCAAGGAAGTTGATCTCGACGATGGAGAAGTTTGCAGAGAAGCAGTTCCAGAGTTGGAGGTGGTGGAACGGATGAACGTGCGTGTGGGCTTTCGCGCGGATACCGTGGATCGGGAGCTTGTCCCGAAGCGCACCGTTCTCAAGTAGGACTTGGAACATGGCACAAGACCCTGTCACCGAACGCACGGACACGGCGATTCCTTTCTCGTATTGCCCAGCGTGTGCCGGATTTCCTGTCATAAACTCCCGTCTGACAAGACACTTGAGCGGGGGTATAGATGTTTCGTGGAGTGGCATATTATCCCACGGATTTATCGCCACGGCATTTCCATTTGCGGCGGCTCAAGTTATTAGGGCTGTTCGGATCTGACTTCCAGTTCCCCACGATCTTCGCACTTCTCGCGCAGTACGAATCGGCCTTCGCGGTTCCTGGACGAATGCGGTCGCCGCCGTCCGCAGCCTTGCCAGCTTGGCCGTAGCGAACGGTATTCTTCCTCCCCGTTTCGGGGTTGGTAACAATTTTCTTAAATCGTTTTTCCATAGTGAGGTGAGGATAGGTGGTGTAATGCGACGAGTCAATTACGTTTCTGCTATTTCCTTCGTTCAAGGGGGGTCGTCGAGGTTGGATCAGTATCTCTTCGAACATCTAGGGCAAATACCCTGTCCGTATTTTGCGAAGTTTAAGGTCGCTTTGCAGTCTCGGCAGAAGCCAAGAAACTTACAAAGTTTTCCAAGGTAGTAGCGTAGTTTGTATTTCATAGTTCTGCGTTCGGGGTTAGGGATTGGAGGGCGGATTCTATCTCTTTAGAAACGTTTTCCCAGTTGCATCCAAATTCAGGATAGCGAAATCTATTTGCCGCAATTTCCAAAGCCTCTACCAGCCTGTCCCGCTGCTCGGTGACGGCGGCAAGCTCGGTTTGTAGGCGTTTGCACTCGCTCCAGATTGTCCCGTTTGGATCGCGCAGTTCGTGTCCGAGGTCTTTGTTTTGCTGGATGTATTTTTCCTTCCATTGATCACGCTGTTCGGTGACGGTGGCAAGTTCGCGTTCTGCGATCAATGCTCGATCTCTCATATCTGCCAGCGTTGCGTATGTCGGTGTGTCAGTGCTCATAGTTCGTCCGTATTAAGTGTTACGTTCTTTTCCTGGTGACTCCGAATCCGCGCCTCGGCCTCGGCCATGGTGGCAAAGTTTCCGAGATTCTTCGTTCCCGCTTTAGCTTGCCACGGGTGGCGGTAGAATACCCCTTCGGGGAACTCGCCTGAGTGAGTGGGCGGGATAATCTTTGGACGGCCGATCTTGCAGCCTAACTGCGCCCCTGCTTCGACGAGTTTGACATACGCCTTGTCGCGATACTCGCGGGCGGCTTGCTCGTCCGTGGTGTTTAGGGCGATCCGTCGCTGAACGCCGTCCTCGCGGAACACGAGGAACCAGCGTTTGCGGACGCAGACGAGGCCGTAGTTTGGGCTGTTAGATTTGTGAAGATAGATCATGGTTTTAGGATACAGTTGCGTTTATAAATTCGATGCCTTTCTCGGCTAGGCGATAGCTGCGTCCCGCGCGGTTAAGGTATCCCCTCGCGGCGAGATCGTCCAATTCGTCTTTCGCCGTCCCAGCGGAGCGCATGAACTGTCTGCGCTCTATGTGAGTGTCCGCCGCCGTAATGACCGCACCCTCCCCTCGGCTCGCCAGTAGCAACATCACGTGGATGTCGAACAGTGAGAGCCGGGGGTAGGTGCTCCGCCTATCCCGGATGTCCGCAGCCTGCTCGGAAGCGGCGTCCCAGGCACGGGCTTTGTACACGAAGCGGAGGGTGAGGTCTAGGCGGGTCATGGTGTCAGGCGATTGCAGCCATCAGGATACAGAGAGCCGCGAGACCGAGCGGTATCCCGATGATGAGGTATCCGATTATGAGGTCTTTATTCATCGTCGCAGGCGTTGTTGAGGTCTTCGATCTCTTCCTCTAGTTCTTCGATCTTAGCCTGAAGGACTTCGATCTCGTCATAATCAACCCCGACGAGCGGGAGGATGTGTTCACAGATCAGACGCTTCGCGTCGTTGTCGGTGTTGAGGTGGGCGCGGAGGAGTTCCGCAATGTCTGGTATCGGTATGGTGTTCATGGTTTGAATGCCTTCGTTCGGCACCCCAAAACCCTCCCCCGCACAAGGCAGGAGAGGGTGATTCAAAAGTGAGGTGGACATAGGGGGAGTCGAACCCCCGTCCTCGATGCGCGTCTCTGTCAGTCTCTACATGCTTAGTCCTTTCGGACGTTGGGGACGCTGGTTACAGCGACCTTCCACCACCCAGTCTTTACGGCTTTGGGTTCCGTTGTTTGCCCGGTTTGTTTCTCACCGCAGCGCGGGCGTTTCGGTGAGCGTGTTTTGCTTAGGCTGGGAGAGCGAGCAACTCTTGCGAGGTTGCGCGATTTCCAAACTGTCCGCGAATGACGTTGTTGCCATTTGTTTTTCTGATCGCCTTTTTAGGAGGCCAGGCGATCAACCTCCACATGCAACTGACAGATGGCGCATCAAGTCGAAACCAGAATATGCCCTTTATGTTGCGGGGCTTCCCGCGAGTGCTACGGAAGGGTTACTTCCAAAATCGCAGGGTGTCAATGCAGTTCTTTGCAAATCTGCAATATCGTTCCTTGCGGCGGGCGGCTTTCGCTTCCCTCATCGTGCGATCATGCGCGGCGACGACTAGGAGGAACGTCGCGACGGGGTCACGACCTATGATGATAGGTTCTGGTGGTCTTGTTTTCATGGTGTTGTTTCTTTCTTTGTTGGTGTGAGAATAATCAACCCGCCCATCACGGCGCGGGTGAACTGATCCGCGATCCGGTGGATCTCGGTGGGCGTGAAGTCGGACGCGGGGATGCCCACCGTCACGCCTCCCGATGTCCTGGTGAGGGGTCGCGGGCGTGTGCGCTTTCCGGT
>Ga0049080_10000371_pt1 | contig 14911 bp, 21 predicted proteins | sample GreLakmeER15MSRF_FD_66716 | JGI IMG/M metagenome (GOLD analysis project Ga0049080, IMG submission 66716) | Freshwater lentic microbial communities from great Laurentian Lakes, MI, USA - Great Lakes metaG ER15MSRF | ecosystem: Environmental > Aquatic > Freshwater > Lake | place: Great Lakes... | reverse complement strand
TTCTTGTAGTAACTTAAATGTCTCCATTTCAGGATCATCCGCTGCCACAATAAGTGTATGATCAAATTGGTCTTCTAAGGTCTTCTTGAGTTCTTTGAGTCCGCCATAATCGGCGGCCCAGTTACGCACATCCAGTTCGTTAGTTCCAAAATAGAACTTCATACTGAATGAATATCCGTGTATCAAATTACAATGGCTATCGCTCCTCCACTGTCTGTACGCACATGGAAATGCGTCGTGATACTCTTTGGTACTGGTGTATTTGTAAACTACGGGATTTAATGTTGTCATGCTGTTTCTCCTATGTTAATTGTAGCATAGACAGCAGAGTTTGTAAAGCGGGAATGATGTCCGAGACCGCTAGTTGAATATGTATTTATCTCCACCATTCTTCCCAGGGAAAAACACACCAAATGTCCTTTTCTAGTTTGTTAATGGAAAGCCCCACATAGTCAGCATCTTTGAACGCACTGGCTTGATTGTTGACCATCACAGCAAAGCGAACATTGCTGTGCCAAATGTCTTGCCAAGCAGGATCGTTGGGCATACACAAAGCAGGCCAATCATTTTTGATCCATTGCAAGGTGGCACCTGAATCGTTAATGTCATCCACAACCAATATATTTTTACGGTGAAACACATTGCCACCACCATAGGCATCTTCTGCCATGCCGCAGTTACTGGTTGGTCCAACTGTGCTGTCACGCAGGCTAACATCCAGTGTTTGCATGGGCACATTCATGTAATGACTCAACATGGTGGCAGGAACAAGCCCACCACGACCAATGCCCACAATGTAGTCGGGGCGCCAGTTGTGTGCTATCATGTCTCTGATGATGTTGTGTAACCAATATTTGACATCTTCTGTTGTGTGATATACTTTCATTTGCCAATCCTTGCATCTAAATATTGTTCGTGTTGTACCCAACCTTGGCGAGTTAAGAATCCCCAATCTTGAGTCTGCGGTCCAGGCATGAACAAGGTCCAACACTCTATAGCAGGATCAAGTTCGATGCGGTGATAACTGTTGGCACTGCAAGTGCGAAAGTGTCCGGCACCACGCCATTTGGCAATTTCATTAATCTTTTTACCCGAGCTGTCAAACTGTGGTGTCCATTCCCAATAACCACCTTTGAGAACAACTGTGGCATAAGGCCAAGGATGGTCATGCACATCATCTGGATCTGATTTTAAAAACTTGTGTAAAAACACATTAAAGGGAAAACGCTGTCTATCCTTTAGGAAAAGATAGTAGCGTTCCAAGTATGGTTCGTTGTTGACACGATCCATAACAATGCGTCGACGACCATGTCGTTCTAAAAAACTCAACAACCACATTCTTGCATCTCCTTTAACAGATTAATTATAACATAATGCAAAATTATTTTCCTAATATTATGGCAACTTAGATACAATACCTTGTACGACTTCTGTATAAGCCTCGTTATACATGTGATAACCAGTATAACATGGACTACTCGATTGGCTACTACCACCGGTGATGGTTAAGAAAGTAGTTGGTCCCTGATTAAATAATTTTACTTTGTTGTAGGTGTTTGTTGCATCTTGATATGGAGTCCACGGTACACATCCGTCCTTTTCGTGATGTACAAATACAATATTAATATCTAGCGGACTTTGAAACTTTACAAGATCACGTGTACCCGACATTATTATTCCGCCAATTTCTTTGGTCCTGTTTTCTTTTTGTAATCGTCGAACAAACGCACTGACTGTAAACGATCCGTTACTATGACCCATCAACCAAATTGGTAAATTTTGTCCTTGGTGTTGTTTCAGTACAGAATCTATTCGGTCTAGATGATCACTGGAATCTCGCATTGCTGGATATCCAGTTGGTCCAGAATCTTTCAATGCATATGGACTATCTACAAACACTACATTATAACCTGCATCGGCCATCATCTGTAGCATCCGTGGTTGTCCTCTATGATTCTTTATGTTCTCGGTTATTTTAAAACTACCCTCACCACCGGGAAAGAATATTATTGTGGCCCGGGCATTGGAGTTATTAAAAGTATAAATGGCGGTGGGATCTTTGCTACCAAAAAAACTTTTTGGTGCATCGATAAATTGTAAACTGTCACAATGCCCTATGTTACATAGGGTAAACGAAAGTATTACAAAGCCAGTTTTGAGTAAATTTGTTAGGTTCATGCAAGCATTGTAACAATGATCGTCTTTTATGCCAAATCAGCGGGGTGCAAAGTCCTGTTGTAGTTTGATGTTGTCAAAGAATTCCTTCTTTGTGCTTTGGTCTAGTTGGAAAGCACCATGCAGTACGGTAGTTTGGGTGAGACTACTATGAGCCATAATACCCCTGTTCTCACAGCAACCATGTGTGGCCTGTATGTATACACCCACATCTGGCGACCCAGTTGCATACTCAATTTCGCGGGCAATGTCCATACATAGTTCTTCTTGTAGTGTACCTCTACGGGCACACCATTGTGCAATACGAGTATACTTGCTAAGTCCAATGAGTTTTGGTCCTGCAATGATACCGATGTATGCCACACCACTTACAGGTTGGTGATGGTGACTACACATTGACTTGAGTTCACTGCGTACTACCAACATGCCTTCATACTTGCCGTCTGTATCATTTGGGAAAGCAGTGGCATTGGGGCTTGGTTCATATCGTCCTGCCATGATTTCATTAAAGTACATTTTGGCCAGACGCCGTGCAGTACCTTGGCTGTTTGGATCTGTTTCACGATCTATTAACAATGCATCAAGTACACCTTCAAATGCTTCGGTGGCATCGTCAATTAGTTGTTCTTTGTCGGCGTCACTAACATAATCACTGATGTTGTCACCGGCCCAAAATCTTTTGCCGTCACGCTTCATTCGAAAACGAATAGCGTCGCCTAGGTAACCTTCTTCATAGCCCTTGTCGTCTATGGTATCAATCCAATTTTCGTTCAATTCTATTCTCCGAGTTAGTAAGACGAGGATGTCTTTGTTGTATTATAATATCTTTAGCCTGTGAAGTCAACTGTTCTCAAGTCCGGATATTGATGATATTTAGGTTCCGGGTCAACCAAGGATAATTTTTCTATACCCATAGCACAGGTTTCTAGGGTTGGACAATAGTGATAACCTTCGCCGAATGTCTGTTGTCGTTCCCATGGCGAGATTAACAAGTCTCTACCGTCGCTACGCATTAGGCTCAGTTCGCGATATTGTGCATAGGAGTCTGTTAGGATAGCACCAGCCCGACCTATGCTCAATGGCTTGCCATGACCAAAACTCAGACATTGCATCTGTCCTGGTCTATACATGCCCCGACGCAGTAACCTGGCACTATCCCAAATGTTAGTGCCTACAAAATTATACTCTCCAATAGAGTTCCAATAGTCAGACCTTAAGGTATAGTGTACACCCAGTTGTCGCATTAATTGTGGAATACTGATATAGGTAAATGCAGAGAACTCACAGGAAGTAATCCTGTTGAATCTAAAACATAACTCTATGGCATGAGTGCATCCGTCTGTGACAACCACATAAGGTGCGCCGGTATATTCTGCCAACGCAGATTCAAATTTAAACAGGTCGTGAAACATTGGGGTTTACCTTGATCCAATCTTTGATTGACATCCAATTTTGTGGACCGATAGCCTCGTACAACTTGTTAGTGTTGGCACAAGTATAGACTTGATAATTGCCTTTTAATACTTCTGGCATATCTATATATTCTATGTTGGCGTGAGTTAGTCTAACAATTTGATCAGCTACATGTTTGAAACTTACAGCAGTACCAGTACCCACATTCCAGATTCCTGAATTGATTACTTGCTGTATGAATTGTATATGTGTCCAGGCAACATCTTCAACACAAACAAAATCTCGCAAATAATAATCACTATTATGAAATAGTTTTATGGTATTTGTAGCATTGGCCTGTAATCTAAATTGGGTGACAGGACTTGCTTGTGATCCTTTATGTTCTTCATGATTACCATAAACATTAAAGTATCTAAATCCTTGCACAATGATTTTTCCGGTGGGATTTTGTTCTACATGTCGATCAAACAGGTACTTGCTCCAAGCATAGGGGTTGCGAGGATCGGGCGGACTATCTTCTCGAAAATCAGATACAAGTCCGTACACACTGGCACTACTGGCATACTGTAAGTTAATGCCTTCTTCACAACAGCGTTGATACAGCCAACGACTAAAGTCGTAGTTGGTACGCAGTATGCTATCAACATCACGCTCTACTGTACTTGAGTTTGCCCCCAAGTGTACGATCCAATCATAATCATTGAACAACAGATCGAGTTCATCTGTACTATCCCATCCGTCAACATGCCAGTCGGTATGTTGTTTAAAATAGGCAATTAGATTTCGACCAATGAACCCTTGACTGCCGGTGACCATTATTCTCATACAACCTCATCTACACTGGGTGCATAGTTACCGATGTGTTGTACAGTGATAGCACTGGCACGGATGGCAAAGTTTATAGCAGGAGCCATGTTATCTTCTATTAGATATTTGTATGTCAATGCCGCTAAAAATGTGTCTCCGGCACCGCACACATCGGCAACTTCCACACGCCTAGTAGTAAAATGTATGTCATTCCATACGGCACCTTTATCACCTTGTGTGACAATTAGATCTGTACACCGACTGGTAATACGACTCAATTCAAGTTGATTAATTTTTACTATACAGCCTTCAAGTCTTGCTAGATCTGTTTTCTTTGTGTCAACAAAAATAGGTCCTGTAAATCTTTGTTGTAATTCAGCAATTAACTCGTAAGTCACAGTGCCCTTGTTATAGTCGCTAATAACAATAGCATCAAATTTTTCTGGCATGGCATGTAAGAACGCCAAGTTAAACTCTGGCCAATTTTCAAGTGGTGTACACTTACTATCGCTGTCGATGCGTACAATTTGTTGTTTACTGCGACTGTCAATCAGTCTAGTTTTTGTTGATTTTTCACAATGCAAGTAAAGAACTTCGCATCCTAGCATTTGTAAGTTTTTTAATACATTACCTGCCATGCCAGGTTTGCGTTCTTCGTGTGTGCATTCAAACACCGGCACAGGAGCCTCGGGACTGATACGATCCACAGTTCCAAACTGGTAAACATCAACGCAGTCGTCGCCGATTAGTAATATCTTGAATTGTTTTGGTTGTTGAGTATTCATCTTTTAATTTGAAAAATTCTATTTGCTTGCAATATTCTTGTCCAATAATTGGATAGCCTTTGTAGTCACTGCCCTTGACCATGATATCAACACCGTACTGCTTGATCGTGTCAACTAATTCTTGATCAGAATCAAAAATACAAACCTTGTCAACATATTTTAAACTCTCTAGCATAAATTGTCTATCAATTTGGTTATTGATAGGTCTAGCACTACCTTTTAGTTCTCGAACTCGTCTATCTGAGTCTATAGCAACCAATACTTCATCACCAAGACTACAAGCATATTCGAGCATTTCAAGATGTCCTCGATGTAGTATATCAAATGTGCCGTTAACAAATACTCGGGTCATCGTTGGCTATCACCTTTGCCCACACGATAGTTGTCTTCCACACTGTCTGGTGTACTAACTTCAATAACTGTACCAGCTTCGACGCATTCTAGTTGATGCGGTTTGCAAGGTTCGTTGTGCCAGACTGCACCGTCCCGTAATTCCGTTTCGTGAACCTCTGCTGTAGCAGTATCAATCCAACGAACAATAAATTTACCTGATTGTACATACCAAGTTTCTTCTTTGTCTCTATGAAAGTGCATACTGAACTTGGCACCGGTGTTGAAGTTCATGAATTTGCCGCAGTATCGGTCGTTCGTGGCCCAGATAAATTCTGATCCCCAACCTTTTGGAACTAGGCCTTTTAATTGTGTCATTTAGTATACCATTTGTGTGCTGAATCGATGATAGTTTCAATGTTGCTGTGCTCGGGAACCCAGTTTAACAAGTTTTTTGCTTGTGTGGCGTCGGCTACGAGTGCATCTGGATCGCCAGACCGCCTTGGCCCGTAATTGACAAACGGTAGTCCGTATTTGTTAAACACATAATCAACAATTTGTTTATTACTTATTCCCTCTCGAGTACCAAGGTTTAAAACATAGGCTCCTGGTTGTGGATAGTCATCCAATAAGTAGTTGACACCTAGTATATGTGCCCGAGCAAGATCCCATACATGCACATAGTCGCGAACACAAGTACCATCATCTGTGTCGTAGTCTTCACCGTTGATGGTAAACGCACGATCAGCAATGCTGGCTTCTAATGCACGAGCGACAATATGTGTAGCACCCGGTTCTTGACCTAGATCAAAGTTAAAGGGCTCAGCACCTGCCGCATTGAAGTACCTAAAACACATGCTATGAATATCGTATGCATTGAAATAATCATCCAATATGCGTTCAGTCATAGCCTTGGTAGCACCGTATGGACTGATAGGTTGTATGTCACTGCCTTCATCGGTGGGCCAAGTGTCGGGCACACCATAAACACTGGCACTGCTACTAAACAGTATCACAGGCCGTTTGGACATGTGTCTAACAACATTCAACAAGGCAATGGTCTTAACTATGTTGTTTGTGTAGTATTCGGCGGGATCAGTCATGCTGGGCCCAACCAAGCTGGTGCCAGCACAATGTACAACAACATCAGGTTCTAAATTAACAATTAGTGACAATGCCTCGTCACTAGCAAAGTCGGCAATTAAGTATCCATCAATGTCTTTGAGAGTATGCTCGCGGTTGACTTGATCGATGATGTGTACAGTATCATTGTTTTGTTTAAATGCACGAGCAACATGGCTACCTATGTAACCACATCCACCTGTTACAACAACAGTTCTGTTCATTATTTTGCTTTAGCGGCAACTCTCGCATTTTTAGTTTCGGTAATTTCGTTACGGCGTGCCTTAACTGCTTTACCTAGTTCAGCCAATGCTTTGCGAGCACGAGTGCCTGCGGCATTGTTACCGGCTTCAAACTTTGCACTCTCTGCTAGATATGCGTCAAAATGTTCTTGTAAATTTGTCATTTTATTTTTCCTTTGTTAAATGATTAGTTGTCGTCTTTGTAAGTTTAACACATTACAGGTGTTTTAGTACATTTTCTGGGCTAGATACTCCGTATGGATCCGGATCAGTTGCACTTGCCTCTGGTTCTTCGAACATGTGTTCTATTAGACCGTTGTTGATAACAGCCGCATAACGACGACTGCGTTTGCCAAAGCCAATTGCACTCAGATCAACTGTCATATTCATGCCGTCTGTAAACGCACCGGCACCATCTGGAATAACACAAACATTCTTGATGTTTAATGCACGAGCCCACTCGTTCATAACAAAGCTGTCATTAACTGATATGCAATAGATTGCATCAATGCCTTTTGCATGAAAGAGAGCAAATTGTTCTTCAAAGCCGGGTAATTGATATGTTGAGCAAGTGGGTGTAAATGCACCAGGTAAGCTGAACACTACTACTCGTTTTTCATCAAACAAGTCTGCGGTTGTTTTAAATACAAATTTGCCGCCAATCGGACAGCCACCATCTGTGGGTACTTCGTCACCTTCACGAAATGCAAATGTTACATCGGGTACGGTCTTAATCATTTTATTTTCCTTAATTAAAATTTATTCTGTTGCAGTGGCAACAATACGATCCATTGCAATCGCAGGATCCCATGCCTTACAATACTTCTTACGATTAGCACGGCCTTTAGCAGAGTCTGGATCATATTCAATCCAAGTAAACTCTGTACCATCACAGTCGGGGCAATGGTCGTTATGGTCATCATCGGTACGCCGGTCTTCTCCCTTGCCGACCCATCCGCATTTTTTATTATCACACGCAACATCTACCGGCTCGGGCGGTTGATTGACCCATGATGTGGTATCCCAATTGTATCCTGACCAAGTGACAATCTCTCCTGTAATAGGATTGAATTTGCCGTATTCCCATTCACCAAACTGTGTGCCATTCCAGTATGCTGTGCCATATGTGGTTCCGTAGTGCTTCCATGTACAACTGTAATAGCCAGGCAGTGTGGGTTGAACTTTCTTAAACTTAAATGTCTCAGACCGTTCCCAGGTGCTGGGACTTGATCCATGCGGAGGATGACCCCAGTCTTTTTCTTCTGGCGCATAAGTTTCCCAGGTGTTGCTATCTTTTACTAGATACATTCCAAAGTCGCTACTCTTGCCGTCTGTGCTGCCACCCCAGTTATCAATGTCTTCACCGTCGTAAGTAACACCATTGACCAGTTCTTCTCCATCAATCTCATCGTAGCACAAGGTTAGTTTGGTAATATCAAACGGTTGTGTAAGTTCAATGTGGCCTTCAAAGAATGTGCCTTTTTCGTTACTGCTACCGACGAATACTACAGTACCCACAGGCTTGCTACCGATCCATGCTTCGTCACCACATGACCATTCAGGGCTGTCGTCACTGCCTCCATCACAATCATCTAGACTTTTCTGAAAAACGGTGTCACCTTTTTCATCTTCGATCTGTAAGGTGCCGGCATTACGGCTAACACCATTGACATGTGCCATGTCATCACATTCATACCACGAACCCGGAGGAAATGGCAGCCGGTCAACATCAAGGTTCATGTCATCTTGCACAGTTTCTTCATCGCTCCAGGCAATTTCAGAAAGATCAACCTGGTGTTCCGTGCAGTAGTCCCATATATCACGTTCTACTGTGCCCATGACCTTTTCGCCACCGTAGCCCCACATGCTGACTTTGTAGGTTCTTGGTGTGAACTTGAGAGTCGCCATTAACTGCTCATACTCGGCGTTGACTGCTTCCGTTTGTTGGGTTTTATTCTTCTTTGCCATTGTGATTCCTTAATACTTTGACTCATGTGTGTGTCGGCGATAGTCTGTGCTCATACGCTGCCAAGACTCGCCCCGGCCTTCCATAATATCGCAGACGCGATCAATAGTGCCATCAGTCCAGTTGCTAATACGACCCATGTTGGCATGCGGCTTGACCAATAATGGCATCAACTTACGGATGGCATCGTCTATGCTCCAAGGGACATAAAGTCGGTCAGGATCATTAGCAAAGGTTTCTGGGAAACTACGATAAGCAGGGTAAAGCACATTGCAACCCAGAGTATCAGCCTCAGATACAGTGTTTGAAACCCAATCTTGTAAAGCACAATTAAATAACACCCTAGTATCGTTAAGTAAAGCATAGTAGTCATTTTTATCCAAGTCCTCATATAGCGTCAACAGTCCGCGAGCCTGTAGATCTCTTGTACGAGCCATATAACTGTCATTGTTGCTCTTTAGTCGGGCACCCGAGAAGATAGCAAACTCCACACGATTCGTGGGATCTAGTCCCATGGCATCATGTCTACGATTCCATTCTTCAATCAAGTCCATGTAGAAGTCTGGTTGCTTTTCTTGATCCCAGCGGGCCGCAAAGCCCACTCGCATTTTACGGTGATCAAATGATTTCAATTCGCCTGGTACTCTTGCACGGACTTCATCTTTACCGAAAGCTAGTCCGGAGATGTTGTATATAGGGGCTTCCCAGCCGGCAATTTTCATGTGCATGACCATTTCTTCATTACTGGCCAACACACCAGTTACAAAGCTGTCAACCATCTTTTCATACAAGCCCATCCACTTGCCCATACCCCATACATGAACAAAATCATCAGGATCAATGGACTGAGCAAGACAACGAACATAAATCCTAGGCCGGAGATGTTCTGGCACTTGATTAATAATGTACGGTAATGATTCAATGCCTGGCTGAAACATGTCTTCAAAGTACACAACATCTTCATTGGTGACTACCCCTTCTTTCATCCACTTGATTAGATTCATAAGTTGACTCATACCAAAGTATGTGCGTCCATGTGCGTCCAGAACTTGTCCTGTTACAATGGCTTGATCATTACTTAATGTATCACCGGGCACCAACACATAGTCGATGCCACGGCGTTCAAAGACTGCTTCATTCCAGTCTTGTAACTGTAGTGTATATCTTGCTTTGTAGGGCTCTAGGCCCATGTAGAATAACTTACGCATTAACGATACTTCCAATTGGTATTGGTATTGCGAGGCTTCCACTCCTTTCGTGGTTCTTTGGGATATGGACTCCAATTGTCCTTGGGAATCTTGCCTGCTTTGACTCGTTGCCATTCTCCCCATGGAGTCTTCTCGTTACCTAGATGACCTTCATCGTACACATAGCCCTGTTTCTTACAGAACTCTAAGTACTCATCGAGCTCATTGAAGAGAAAGTCAACTTCGGGTTTCATACGAAGATATTTTTTAAGCCAATCTTGTGACATTATATTTCCTTAAATTACAATTGAAAGGTTTGGACGGGTAAGGTTGTAGTGTATGACGCATCCGTTTTCACCGTCCTCGGATACTTCAATTGTGACATCACGACTGGGGTAACGCCCTGCAATTTGTATGTACAAGTCATCAGCAATCATCTCACATGACTTGTGATCTAATGCTAGTATAGCATCTTTATATAAATTTTCCAACCAGCGTTTGAATTGAATAAACTCAATATCGCGATCATTATGGAACACATCTATGCCTACTCTAAAGTGGAATATATGTCTATGTGGGTTGGCTAAAAACGATACATCATATTCATCGCCGGTGGCCAGCATGGGATCGGTTGCGGCAGCAGGATAAAAATGAATGCCTTCCTTTTGAAATGTCACAAATATTGTGCGTTGTGCGGCCGCTTTGATTCGTTCTACAGTTTCTCTTGCTTCTTGATTCATAGTACTTGATCTTTGGTATATTTAGACCAATCAGTAAAAACTTTTCGATCTAATAGGTTGTGAAGTTGGTGGCACCAAACTCCGGGGTTGGTTGATTTGAAGTCTCGATCGTCCAGCTTGATTGTAGCATTATATCCCAACTGAAATATATAGGGCAATTTGACCGAAATCATGGGAATAAAGTTATGGTATTCAACAAAACCTGCTTCAAGCAAGCCTTCCGTACAAGTGACATCAATGTCTAGTGTGCAAAGGTGTTCCTTCTCCAGGAAGTGATAAATCATCATTTCCCATTTGGCCCATTCAGCACCGTCATTGACTGCTAGGTTAGGGAAACTTTGGTTGGCACCAAAATAGATATGTTCCACAGGTTGACTGCCTGAGTCCAGTGCTTGTGCAATATCCGCAACACTTTGTACACCAACAACAAACATTGTGTATTTGCCGTAAGCAGGTGTATGCTCTACCTCTGTGCCATAGAAAAAGTTAACACCCTTGTGTCCCTCTCTAATCATTTGATTCATCCTGAAGTTGTTGCTTTAGTTTAGCAATTTCGTCTTTGAAATGCAACCTCTTTTTCTTCAATTCAGCAATCTGTTTGTCCGAAAAGTTTCCTGTGCGTTCCATTTGATCAACTTGCTTGTCCAGTGCATGGTGCATTTCTTCTAGGTGTGCAATTCGGTTTTTAATCATTGTGATCCTTCCAAGTTGTCTAGTGCTGTTGGGTCAAATTCAATTTCATCATCGTCGGCTTCTGGTTCGTCCACTGAGAATAATGAGTTAAACATGGTGTTGGAGTTTTTGGCTTTTTTGCCTTTGAATCCACGGGTACCAACAATCTCCATCCAATATGTATCATACATCTCAATGATGTCTAGAGAATCTTGACGAGTGGGAGCCGCAAAGATTGCATCCACAATGTCTTCAAATTTGGCATAGTCTCCGCCCTGGCGTTGCATCATACCGGGACGCTCGCCTGCATCAAAGCGTCGATTAGCTTCTTGTACCGCGGTAATGTGCATCCAAACATTGTGTCCCATTAGCAATGCATACGAGAAACTATCCCACGATGTCTTGCCCCATTTGCCGTTCTTATTGACATCTGGTAGCACATCATACAGGGCTGGATCTTGGAAATTTTCTTCCGTGAGCACAACACCTGCTTTGACCACACCTGGATTGTAGATACAGATGTCTTTCATTTTGAACATGTTGCTTAATGGACTGTCTTCCCAGCGAGGATAGATGCCATCTGCTACCACGCCGTCACTCCACTTGCGTGTGTCTACTGCATACTTCTTATCATCTGCGCTAGGAGCCATACGATAACTCCATTTGCTTTGATCTTCAAATACATTTTCAAAATATACCTGTCCGTTGGCTGTTGCAAGGAACGGACTGGCACAGTCGAATGAGATAGTAAATTGTGGATTAATGTACTTGCGTACTGCTCGTTGAATTACTGTGAGTAACACAGCCCACTCTAGTTTACTTGTGCCTAAGAAGTGCATCCAATCGTGTACACCTTCTTGTAATAAATTATCATACCGGAGTGCAATCAGTCGCCTGAGAATCAAATGCACATCACACATGTTCTGTCCACCCATGCCCCAACCATCAAAGTGGCGTCCTGGATACCGCACAGGATCGCAGTATTCTTTCATAAGTTCGTACCATGCATCTGCATTGGTATGATTGTCACCTTGTAACACATTCAAAAATCGAGCACCACCTGCATCTTTACCTCGACGGTGTTTGATAAAGTATTCATTGTTGAACTTGGTGGCTTCCACGGCTTGGTCCAATGTTTTAATTTGACAAGCATCACTGGCTTTCTTATCATGGATAACCCAGGTGGGAATATCTAATCCCATGCCATAGTTACTGATGCTATCCAGCCAAGTTAAAACAGCTTCCCGTTTCTTCTGTGCCTTCAAGCATCCTGAACCAGCCTTCCAGTCGCCTTCCCATAATCCTTTGGCAATCTGGAATCCACCAGAGTCACCTAGCATCAGTGTGTTGGGATCACGACCTCGAACCATGTCCTCACTAGCGTCGGGCTTTGTGAGATCTAGGTTAGCATGGCCGCCGGAGTAAAGCGACCATTTATATGGGAACAGACCCTGTTGACTATTAAGCCAATTCATCTGTTCCATATCCGTTATGCCCTGCGGAAATCTTGCAGGGTCTACATAATCATTGTTGACTCGTTGTTTGCCTACAAAGGTAGCATAGAAGCCACTAATAGCAGGCAAGAATATCGCATAGTCTTTTTGTTTACTGGTTAAATCATCCACGCCAAAATTTCACTTTACTTATTAATTTGTAGTCTGGAGCATAATGCTGTTTGATTTTTTCAAGATAAACAGGATTGTCTACTAGGTGTTTAAATATAGTTTTAAATATACTTCTACGAGTATCACCATCTTGCCGATTCTCTGTAGTATGTTGGAAATCATAACTTGCATATCTGGTGGCTTCGGGAATACCTTGGTTACGCAATAACTGACTAAAGTGTAGTCGATAATCTTTATCACACCAAAAGAAAGTTGTTTTACTGGGATCTAACCCCTCAATAAAGTATACTTGTTTTTCTGTATGATCGTCAAATGTAATTTGTTCTATCAGCAGATCGTAAAATGCTTGAGTAAACTGACTAGTATCTATGTCACGGTGATATATTGTGAAGTATTCACATATACCACTAAGCCAACGCTCCACAGGATTTCGTAACACAACCATTGCATGTTTGTGATGGAACTGATCCTGGTGATAATTATAAAATTCCCAGTGTTGATCCAGTAAATTATTTTTAGTCCACGAACTGGCATTCTTAGGTATGTTAACATACATAAGGTCGAGATTAGGCTTGCTCATGCAAGTACCGAATACATGACCTCTTGGTTCCCAGTATTGGTGGAAAGAAAATGGCATTACTTGGTCTGTGCTGGTAATGTATAGTTCCAAACAGCAACCCCAGAGTCCACAGTAATCTGTGCGGCACCCTCATCACTGATTCTAAATGCCTTGTCTCCGGGCAGGGCCAAGATAGCCATAACAGCCGAAACTGGCCATGACCATGCCTTGCTCAGTGTGCCTGTGACTCCGGCCTGGAACACAAAGTTACCAGCGTGACTGGCATGATCACCAAAGAAGAATTTCAAGTCGCCGTTTTCTGTTCGAGCAGTAAAAGTGGTTTCGTCACTGTTAGCACTGGCTTGAAAACGCAGGCGCTGAATGTTTTGTACAGTGGGCGCAAAGTCCACATTCCATTTAACTGGACGCATCTTTTGATTCTTTAACTTGTCGTTGATGATTTCCGCCGACATAAAACGATAATCGTTTTTAAAGTCGCCGGCTTTGTTTTCAAAGTGAATACCAACTGGAACCGACTCGCCGTTGCGATCCTGTTTAGCGATTGACAGTTTGGCATCTTCTTTGTATTCTGGAATACCCAAAATGGTGTTTAACTTGGCCAAGTTTGGCATACCAAATGTGCCGATAAAGTCTGGGTGTGCGCCTTTAAATAGTGCGTCCACTACCACTGTTTTGTCTTCGGCTAGAGCAATAACCCGAGTTTCGGCATCTGTGCCTGTGACCTTGACCAAGTCAATAGTGCCTAGTCCGTGTGTGTGCTGTACAATGTCTTTCAAATAGTCTTGCATTGAGTTTCTCCTGTTAATGTGTATTATAGATGATTGTATTTAGACCTGTCAACTTATTCGACAGTTTTTTCTTTGATGACACCCAGAGCTTGATGTCCTTTTAAAGTAAACAATTCTCCTGGTTTCTTAAGTTCAAGCCAACTAACAGCAGGCTCATAGTCTCGGGTATAAGTTATTTCAAAGCCTAATTGTTGACATACCGGCACCAACATACTTTTAGGAACATAACTCATAAAGTAGCTTTCAGCATAGGCCGCACCATCAGGTAAATCGCCGTTGTTATAACTAAACATGAAAACACCACCCGGGCGCAGTAAATTGTAAACTTGTCGTAGAATTTTCTTAATTGAATCTAGACTTTTATAATTAAAATGATTCCATGAAAAGACAAGATTGAATTGTTTTTGTGGAAGTATGCCATATTCATCGTTGATAATTACATATGGTCGCATTCGGCGTCGATACTCTGCGGCATAATT
>Ga0049080_10000370_pt1 | contig 14918 bp, 20 predicted proteins | sample GreLakmeER15MSRF_FD_66716 | JGI IMG/M metagenome (GOLD analysis project Ga0049080, IMG submission 66716) | Freshwater lentic microbial communities from great Laurentian Lakes, MI, USA - Great Lakes metaG ER15MSRF | ecosystem: Environmental > Aquatic > Freshwater > Lake | place: Great Lakes... | reverse complement strand
CCAATTCACACATTCCTTGATGCCTCGGCAGGTGTGCCAACAACTGCTAATACACAAGTTCGTGGATCATCTTTCCCCTCGTATTTTGGAACAGGTACATATAGTCATGTTATTGCAACAGGTGGTGGAATTTCTGGTTCGGCTGGCACTGGTATCTTTAATATTGAAATTCAAAGAGATAGTGGAAATAGTGCTGCCAACCCAACTACATTCATAATCCCCTGTAGTGAATCAAAGATGCAAATGTACCTAGAGGACATCGGCGGTCAGGGATAATATGTCTAAAAGACCTTTGGCATCTAAGCGAGACGATGTTGAATGGACTGACAGAATGGCTCTAGGTGAGGCAAACCCCAATTACAATGGTGGTAAGTATATAGATGATAAAGGTTATGTGCGTGTCTTGATGCCAGAACACCCTGCTAACATTAAGGGCTATATCTATGAGCATAGAGCTTTGTACGAAAGCTACCTTAAAAGGTATCTAAACAGATGGGAAAGTGTTCATCATATTAATGAAGTGAAAGCAGACAATCGTTTGGAAAACTTATTTCTATGCTCTATTCAAGAACATAGCGCAATTCACCGTGAGGGTAAAAGACCTAGTGAAGAGCACCGTGAAAAACTTCGTCAAAACATGAATAATAGACCAAAACCTATTAGAAAACCTCTTAAAAAAAGAACAGAAATTGTTCGGAAATATAATTCCGCAGATTGACACAAAGCGCCAAATAGAGTGCTACAATTATCCTTATGAAAATTTGTGGAGCAGAGGGTTGCAATATTGAATTCAACCCCAATACAGCTAATCAGAGATATGCAGACTCATCTTGTCGTAAATCAATCGACTCAATGGGCCTGTGTAGATATAGAAAAGAAAATGGAATTATTGAAATGCCAAAAAACATTGCTACAGGAGAAACTGTAGCGTCAGATTCGGAGTTGAAGATTGGTTATACAAAACTACTTCAAGAATACGAGAAATTGAAGAGTAAAGAAGTTCATCTTGCAGACGCTGTTTATCGTGCTGTTAAGGAAGAGATTGATAAAGGCATTCTTTACAAGACAACGAAAATTCCGACACCAAAGAAAGATACTCGTAAGAATTCAGAAGAGGTCGCTGTTGCTGTTCTAGCAGATTGGCAACTTGGCAAGACTACACCTGATTACAATTCAAAAGTCTGTGAAGAAAGAATTAATCAATTTGCTGACAAGGTTATTCACTTGACAGAAATTCAAAGACAAGATCACCCTGTTCGTGATCTTCGCATTTGGTGTCTTGGTGACATTGTAGAGGGAGAACTTATATTTCCCGGTCAAGAGTTTTTGATTGATAGTGGTCTTTATCGTCAAGTAACTGTTGATGGACCAAGGATAATGAAGAATTTTATTAATAAAATGCTTGAAAACTTTGAAACAATTACATTCACTGGTGTTATTGGAAATCATGGCTCAATTGGTGGAAAAGCGAGAAGAAACCATGACCCAGAAACAAACGCTGACAGAATGCTTTATCGTATTGTGCAGCTGATGTTTGAAAACAATCCTAGAATTAAGTTTAATATTCCAGATGGTCGTGGTGATCGCTTTTGGTACGCTATTGATGACATTGGAAAGTATAAGTCACTTCTTATTCATGGTGATCAATTTGGCAGTTTGTCCTCGTTCTATTCATTCCAAAAGAAAGTCTATGGATGGAAAATTGGCGGGATTGAGAGAAAAGATAGTGAGGGCAATATCGTTGATGAATTTACTGATGTTTACTTTGGTCACTTCCATACCCCTACCAAGATGACATTCAACACAGTCCAATGCCGTATTTCAGGAAGCCCTGAGTCAATGAATACTTATGCTATTGAAGTCTTGGGTGCAGTAGGTCGTGCTTCGCAACCATTGATGTTTGTTCATCCACAAAAGGGAATTGTCACAGCAGAATATAATTGCTGGCTTGATTAATGGGGATTAGCGATGAATCACATAAGATTAACTTGCGACAAATGCGGTGGACAGAAGTTTGCTGGCGCTGAGTATTACTCTTTAGGAGAATACTATGTTGATATCACCTGCGTTGTCTGCTCAGACACTAAAGATGTAACGGTTAAAGACTTTAAGAGATTTATTGCTAAATTATCTAAGAGGAGAGGATATCGTGATTAAGAGTAAACTAACAACTAATAAGTTTTACACATATGCCGGAACGATTGTTAAACTTAAAAAGATTAATAAAAAACAAAATAAAATTTATATTGAAAAACTAGATGATGGCTCAACGGTTGAGATGCCGTATGAACAACACGAATTGATTCTGTATAGGATTTATACTGTAGGCGAGGTCGCCAAGATCGTTGAGAAGCGAGCAGACACCATTCGCAAGTATGAGAAAAAATCTTTAATACCGGATGCAAAGAAATTTGGAAATAAATACAAAGGTTACGCAAATTGGCGCTATTATAGTGAAGATGATGTGTACATCATGGTAGAGTTCTTTAATACAAGAGTGCCGGGTCGGCCAATTGTGAAAGAGAAAAACATAAAACCGCTTGCACAAAAGGTGCAAATGAAAATAAAGGATAGCAATGTCAGAACAAAATAATGAAGTAGAAATTTGGGCTTCGATTGGTATTACCAAGAACCTTGGCAATTATGAATCGCTGAGGTTGGATGCTGGTGCGAAGTGCAAAGCAGCATCTCTAGATGATCCAGAGTCTTGGAAGAAATTATGGGATTCTATTGATGAACAAATTGAAGCTAAGCTTCAAGAGTTGGATGATGCCAAGTAATTGGTCAAGTAAAGCACTTTGCGTTGACCACCCTGAAAGCAATATTTGGTTTTCTTATAAAAAAGAAGACATAGATAGAGCCGTATCTATATGCAAAAAATGCCCTGTAAGAACAGAATGTTTTATATCTGTTTGGAATAGTGGAGAGTTTTATGGCGTATATGGTGGTATAACTGAGTTTGAATATTTAAACCTCACATGGAAAGAGGCAAAAAATGAAAAACAGAATAACAGGTCAAAAACTGATAGAGTCCTTAAAGCAATCTTGCAAGGATTCTAGCAAACTTTTTATTCCAGATTCACCAAGACAAGAGGCTGTTGCGGAAGCGCTGGCAGAACACTACGATGGTGAATTGTTAGTTGATTCAATCAAATACTTTGTCAAAGGTCGGACAGGACCATTCCTGCTATTCGACTTTGCGATTGAATCAAAGAAAATTACAGACAAAGTAAAGCAAGAAAAAGAATCCAAAGAAAAATTCAAACAAATCATGAGGGAGACTCATGATAGAATGGTAAAAGAATGAACTACGAAGTTAGATTGTTAAATTCATTAATCCAATCAAATGATTATGTAACGGCTGTTAATGAGGGCGTTGAGAGCGTCTTTATGGAACATAGAGATATTTGGAACTTTATTTGCTCTCACTATGACGAGCACAAGAAAGTCCCATCCAAAGAGACTGTTAAGCAGCACCATCCGGAGTTTGAATTCTATTCCACTCCTGAACCTTTGAAATATTATATTGATGAAGCAAAGAATGGTTCATTGTCTTACCAAACTAGGGTTTTAGTTTCAAAGACAAATGGGCTACTCACCGAGGCTGGTCCTAAAGAGGCTTTGGCTTATCTCATGGAAAACACATCCATGTTGTACAAGTTCTCAAGCAATTTAAAAGATACAGATTTGGCTGGAGAGTGGAGAGATCGTGCTAAAGACCTGCGAGAGCGGTCTGAGAGAGGTCTTAACGAGCTTCAGGGCATCCCTAGTGGTATCGGTGTCATTGATAAGCAATTTGGTGGTTGGCAACCCGGAGACTTCATTGTTCTCCTAGGCTGGACAGGTGTTGGTAAAAGTTTTATTGCCAGACTGTTTGCAGTTAATGCTTGGAAAGCTGGCTATAGACCATTGATTATCTCTCTTGAAATGAACAAACAGCAAGAGGGGCAGAGACTTGACACTCTTCTTACCAATGGTGATGGTGCTTTTACAAACACAGACCTTGTTCGTGCGAATCCAGCAATTGTTGATTCATATGAGGAATGGGCTGAGACTACATTTGAGGGTAAGCACCCTATATATCTTGTAACATCAGAGGGTCTTGAAACAGCAGACCAGAACATGGTGCAGGCTAAGATTGATCAGTATAGACCTGACCTTGTTATTCTCGACTATCACGGTCTATTTGACGATGCCAGTGGAGCAAAGAATGAAACAGAGAAGGCGAAGAACCTTTCTAAAGCATTTAAGCGCATGGCGGTTAAGAACGGAGTGCCAATCATTGATGTGGCAGCAGTAACCATGAATGATGGTCACTCAGAGCGACCACCTGAGTTGGAAGAAGTAGCATGGAGTAAGCAATTGGCTTATGATGCAGACTTAGTTCTAGCAATTCATCGTGAATATAATTCCGATTTATTTCAAGTAGTATCAAGAAAGGTAAGACGGTCAACACAATTTGGTTTCTTCTTAAGATGGAACCTAGAGACAGGAAAATGGGTAGAAGAATGGGATATTTAATTAAAAAGAAATTTATTGAGGGTGAAGCAGAGGACATTGAAACCATCGCAAGACTTAGGCCTTGGATGGAAGATGAATGGAGCAACACTCATGGTAAATTTAGTAAAACAATTTTAAAGACGGACTACGATGCCAGCAAGAATGTATTCAAGTTTAAAATCATATTCAATATATAGTATGGAATCTCAAATTCGTGAACTGTTTGAGAAAAACAATATACCAATTGAAACTCAAAATGCTCAAGAATTTAATCTATATTGCCCTTTCCACAAGAACAGGAATAGTCCTGCATTCTTTATTAATGCAAAAACTGGTTTATGGCAATGCTTTAACCCATCTTGTGGTAAGAAAGGTAATTTTAGACAACTCTATCGTGAGATAACTGGGAAGCCGTATGGCAAAGATGTTCGTCTTGACCCAATTGCTTTAAAAAATGAAATCGAAAGAGGTTTCCGTAATAAAGTAGCAGTAGAGGAACTTGACATATCAGATATATCAGTTGACTTTGAAAGTGAAACCGATCTTCCTCTACTAGACCCTTTTATAAATCGTGGTTTGTCATTAGACACACTAGAGTATTTTGAAATAGGATATTCAAGGGTTAAGGACAGAATCGTTATTCCGGTGAGGGCGCAAGATTACAAGCTTGTTGGATTTATTGGTAGAGCAATCAATGAAGAACAGGAGCCTCGTTATCTTTATAACAAGGGCTTCAAGAGAGCAGATGTTCTATTCAACATACAAAACGCTAAGAAGTATGAAAGTTGCATCGTTGTAGAGGGTAGCGTTGACGCTATGATGGTTCACCAAGCTGGTTTCCCAAATGTTGTCTCAACACTAGGGGCGCAAGTCTCACAGAATCAGGTGAAGATAATGAAAAGATGCTTTGATAGCATTATTATTTTTTCTGACAACGATGACGCAGGAATTGCCATGCGTAATGATATAATAGATCTCTGCCGAGGTAAAGAAATTTACACGGTAGAAAACAATACAGGGTTAAAAGACCCTGGAGCAATGACAAGTATGCAAATACAAGAAGTCATTAATAATAAAACACACACAATATAGGAGAAAAACAATTATGTTTGAAACAATTAAATCACTAAAAGAATTAGAGAAGAATGTAGTACCAGCACAAAATACACAAAAGTCTGGTGTTAAGAAATACTTTACAGTTTCGGCTGGAGAGTCTTATCGCATTCGCTTCCGTCAGGAATTGACAGAAGACTCAAAGCATTATGATGAAGAAATCGGGACTGCGATTAATATCCCAGTTATTACTTCACCAATTAACTGGAAATGGAGAGCAGCTTCAACTGCTGGACTTTCCAAGTTCAACTATCGCTGTTGGGGAACAGAGCAATCTGTCCACGACAAGGCATGGAGATCAAAACCACACTTAGTTATCAACATTGCTGTTGAGACTGAGCCGGGAACATGGGAGCCGAGAGTACTTGACACTACTTTCAACCAACGCCATGTCGGTTTGATTTTGATTGAGTACGCAAAGGAATTCGGAACCATCACTGATCGTTTCTATAAGATTTCTCGTACAGGTTCGGGAGCGTCAGACACTAACTACAGTCTCATCCCTCTTGAATCAACAGATATGCCTGACAATATTAAGGAATTGCCAATGCATGACCTCAATACTTTGTACATGACACTTCCTTACGAAAAGCAAGAGAAGTTCTATACAACTGGAGAGATTTCCAAGGATACTTGGTAATACAAATTTACATGTATGTGAAGCCCTGCCTAGTGCGGGGCTTCACTATGTAGAAAGACATTTATGGAAAAACAATCAATTGTCCTTGACCTTGATGGGGTCATTGCGAACATAGCGCTGTCGCTTGATGATCACATAACTCATACAGGATATCCAGACTTTGTAGATTATACTGATTGGCTAATATCAGACAGTAGCGATGAAGAAGCAATGAAGATATTTAACAATCCATTGTTTTGGAAAAACATGAAGCCATACGAGGATGCGTGGCACCAAATAAACTATTGGTTCGAGATGGATATTGATGTTCATATCGTTACTGCAAGAAGGTGTCCTGCTTCAATTGAGCAGACACAGCCTTGGCTTGATTATTGGAGACTTAGCACAAGCCCTCCGGTGTTTACAAACATTCACGAAAAACATGAGGTTATCAAAAACCTCAATCCTAGATTTGTAGTTGAAGATAACCCAACGGAGGTTGAAATTCTTTTAAGTGAAGGGGTGAATGCTTTTTTGCGTAAGCAATGGTACAATGAAAAATATTGGAGTAAACTCCCAACGATAGACACGCTTTACGATTTAGACTGGAACTAAACAAATGGATTTTGTCCACCTACACTGTCATTCAGAGTATTCATTACTTGATGGAATGTCAACACCTCATGAGATTGCTAATATCTCAAGTATAAATGGACAGTATGCTGCTGCTCTTACCGATCACGGAACAATGGGTGGAGTACTTAAATTCCAAGATGCCTGCGCTAAGGAAGGTGTTAAACCCCTGTTCGGGGTCGAAGCCTATTTTGTTCCCTCTATTGGAACAGACGAACAGACTAAGTATGAGCGCTTTCACCTCATCTTGTTGGCAAAGAATAATGTGGGCCTCAACAAACTATTCAAGATTTCTCAACTGGGCTGGACACAAAATTTCTATTATAAGCCTCGCATTGACTTTTCTCTGCTAGAGGAAGTTGTGGATGGGGATATTATTGCATTGTCTGGTTGCATGGGTGGTGCGATTTCTAAGGCGATTGAGGCGAAGAACTACGCTAAGGCTGAACAGTTGACGGAACGGTTCATTAAGATTTTTGGCGATGACTTCTATTTCGAGATTCAAGCATGGAATCCAAAGCATCTCAATGATGAACTGATTCGCTTGGCAAAGGCGTACAACAAAAAGGTTGTTGCCACGGCGGACTGCCACTTTCCAACCCATGACCATCGTGGTGCCGAAGAAGTGCTACTCATGGTGTCACAATATCCTTCCCTCAACGCTGGAGATATCCGTGTCGCACAGAATAATCTCCATGTTGTACAAGATAAGAGCATTGACATTATCGGAAAGATGAATGCGATGTATCCGGAGAGATACTTGCGCTTTGATGAAATCAATCCATATATTGCAAATGCCACAACGGTTCATTCATGGTTCAAGGAAGTCGGTTATGACAATGTTGAATATCTGGAGAACACAATGGAGGTTGCCGATAAGTGTACGGCCAAGATTCAGACGAAAAGAAATCTGCTTCCAAAATACTCAAAGGTGCTTGACTCTAATCAGTACCTGCGTGAGATTGCAATGTTTGCAATTCAAACCCAAAACTTGGGTGATGAGTATCGTGTCAGATTAGAAGAAGAACTAGGAATCATTGAGGGATTGGGCTTTTCCGATTACTTCCTCATTGTATGGGACTTGGTGAAATGGGCTGACAAGAATGGCATTGGTCGTGGTACAGGGCGAGGCTCTGTCGGTGGTTCCGTTCTCGCCTTCCTTCTAGATATTTCAGCCGTTGATCCTTTGAAGTACAATCTATTGTTCGCACGATTTATTAACCCTGAGCGTAACGACTATCCTGACATTGACTTAGACTTTGAAGATAAGCGTAGAGGTGAGGTTCGCAACTATCTTAGAGAGAGATGGGGCGAAGATAATGTAGCAGCTATTACCACTTATGGTCAGTTCAAACCCAAGTCTGCTGTTAAAGATGTTGCAAGAGTATTCCAAGTTCCTTACCAAGAAATTAACATGATTACTCCATACTTTGAGACAATTGACGAGCTAGATACATCTGAAAAGGGTAAGATTTTTAATCGTCAATATCCTGATGTTACGAAACTCGCAAGAACGCTCGAAGGTCGCATTAGAAACGCTGGTGTACACGCTGCTGGTATGGTCGTATCCTCAATCCCCCTCAGCGATGTTTGCCCTGTAGAGACACGCAATGATTCTGCAACTGGAGAAAGGTCTGTCGTAACAGCATTCGACATGGAAGACGCAGAGGCTGTTGGTCTTATTAAGATTGATGTTCTCGGATTGAAGACAGTATCTGTTATTAAAGATTGTATCAATAAGATTAAAGAGACAAGAGGTATTGATGTTCGTGAACTATCGCTAACACTTGATGATCCAAAGGTCTATGAGAACTTTAACGCAGGTAACACAGTAGGTGTGTTCCAAACAGATGCTGCCGCTTATCGTAATCTTATTGAAAGAATGGGTATTGATAACTTTAATGACCTTGTTGTGTCCAATGCTCTAGTTCGCCCCGGCGCTTTGCTATCTCAGGGTCAAAGGTATATTGATTGCAAAAAGGGTGTAACGAAACCAGTCTATCCTCATGCTGTTGTTAAAGATGTACTAGAAGAAACATTCGGGACAGTTATCTTCCAAGAACAATTGATGCAAATGGCAGTGCTGTTAGCTGACTTCACATGGGCAGAGGCAGACAAGCTTCGTAAGATTATTGGTAAGAAGCGTGATGCTGCTGGATTTGATGAGTTCCAAGAGAAGTTTATTAACAATAGATATACCACAAAAGCTGCTGCTAAAAAGATTTGGTCAGAGTTTGAAATGGCAGCCTTGTATATGTTTAATAAATCTCACGCTGTTGCATACTCAATGCTTTCATATCAGACAATGTGGTTAAAGATTAATTATCCAGTAGAGTTCGTATGGTCGCTTCTTTTTAATGAATCAACAACCGACAAGATTACTGCATACTTAATGGAGGCTCAGAGAATGAACACAACAATTCTCCCCCCTGACATTAATCTTTCAGAAGAATTCTTTTCTGTAGAAGTTCGTGATGGTTATGAAGCAATCCGCTTCGGTCTTGCAAATGTTGCTTCTTGTGGTAAGTCAGCAATTCAAGAGATAACTACAAAGAGGCCTTTTAATTCGTATGATGAATTTGCAAACAAATGTAAGAAAACAGCAGTAAAGAGTACACTTCGAGAGAATCTTGACAAAGTAGGTGCTTTCCAAAACATTGGACATGCATCTTCATTTGACCATGAAAGATATTACTTACCTGTGCTTGGTTTCTCGTTGAATACGAATTCTGCACCAAATGAGATGGATGATTTTGTTGGCAAACTTGCGGACTTCCACGAAATTACATCTCCATTGACGCTGGTGAAGGCTGTGGTGCGTTCTACAAAGAAAACTCCGCAATACCTCCGGATTGAATTTGAAGACCACTCAGGAGGAACCACGGTGTTTGCTGAGAGGAATACTGAACTCGCTACAAGAGATTATGTTTATGCGTTGATTGGTGACAGAACATTACATGCATTCTGTGATGCGTATGAATATCACGATAGTGATCTTTATAAGTTAATGATGTTCCAGAATAAAGGTCTTAATCACGAATACTCTTGGCTTTATGGTACTGGATTGGGTCTTGTTGATGATGAAAAAACACTTATGTATATTTTCCATCAACGGACATTTACTACAGCAAAAGACAAAGAGATGTCAAACCTCTATTGTTGGGATGGTCATAACATTTTTAAAATTGTTGTGTTCCCTACTGTGTTTAAGAAAATTAAACATATTATCAAAGTGAACTCTTGGTTTGCTGTTCGTCTTGAAAAAATTGAAGATAAACAGACACTAACAAGGCTAGACTCGTATAAAATAGAGAGTGACGCTGGAATTATCGCAGTGGAAAATTATATTGAAAGAAAAGGATTAAAGAAAGAAAGTTATGTCTAATAATATACAAGAAGAAATGAATGCCATTAAGTGGTGGCACCCAATCAAGATTGGAGAATATACAACTCCAGGGCAAAATGAAGAAACTGAAGATACATTTAATAATTTAGGAATTCCTAAAGATTTAACTGGGAAAACAGTTCTTGACATTGGGGCATGGGATGGGTATTACTCATTCGGATGCGAAAGATTAAATGCAGACCGTGTTGTTGCATCGGACAAATTTGTATGGGTAAGTAATCAAATTGGTGGTCATTGGTGGAATGGAGATGATGGATTTAATTTTGCTCATAAGCATTTGAAATCGGATGTAGAAAAACTTCTTGCATCTGTTGAGGAACTTGATCCAGCAATTCATGGTAAGTTTGATATTGTATTAATGCTTGGAGTTATTTATCATGCTAAAGACCCAATTGGTTATTTACAAAAAGCATTTGATATGTCTAATGATATGGTCGTTATAGAGACACATGTTGATTTAATGGATGTCCCTTATCCATCCGCTAGATATTATATTTCTAACGAATTGAATAATGACAGCACTAATTTTTGGGGACCGAATGCTCTTGCCGTAGTTGGCATGATGAAAGATATTGGATATAAAGATATTACCCAGAAGACATTAAAGACTGGCCGGATGATTTTCACAGGAAAAGTGAAGTGATTGTGAATGAAGTTATCCTTTCATACTGATCAATTTGTCAAGGATGCAAACGGAGCGTCTGGCTATTCCTATAGTTATTATAAGATGATTGATCATTTCTCTAAGTTTACTTACAGGAATGAAAAGATGAGAATTCTTGATAATTCAAGTGAAGCAAATGCTCAGTTGTTTTATATGGAGCCTGAACGGTACAACCATTACAATATGCAGAACCTGCGTAGTCCTGATTTTAGAAAATTCCATGATAATCAATACAAGATACAAGGAACTCATTTAGAGGCTACAAGGGTATGGGATCATTGGATTGATGCAATGAATCGTGTGGATGAGATATGGGTTGGCAATTATTTTGCACAAGATGCTGTTATCAATTCTGGAATTAAAACTCCAACATATGTTTTTGAAATGGGAATTGATGAAATGTGGAAGCCTTATAGAAGAGGTGGAGACAGAAAGATAAGATTCCTTCATGTTGACTCAGCAAGTCCTCGAAAGAGGGCCGACATGACACAGGCTGCCTTTTCTAAAGCGTTTCAGGACAGGCGTGATGTATCTTTAACTTTGAAATACCACGGTAATGAGAATACAGAAGGATTTGGTATATCGTCAATGCTGGTACCTCGTCATGACAATATTACTTATATTCACGAAACTTTATCCCAAGAGGATTTGATTAAGCTTTACTATGATCATGATGTTTTGATTTATCCTAGTGAGGGTGAGGGTTTTGGATTTATTCCCCTACAAGCTCTTGCTACCGGCATGCCAGTTATTTCAACAGGCTTGTGGTGCTCATATAAAGATCTCTTGGGTAGAAATATCATAGATGCCAAATTGGGAAAGACACAGAGCACTGGCTATACATGTGGAGATGTTGTCCTTCCTGAAATTGATTCTTTAATTTATTTAATGAGAAGAGTAGTGGATAATTTTGATGACGAAATAAATTATTACTTTAATCAAGCACCATCTGTTTATGCAAGGTACAATTGGCAAACAAGGTGCGATGAGTTCCTCAAGTCTGTAGTGAAAAGACTTGGCACAAAAACTTTTCACTAAAAATATTCAATAAGGAGAAAAATGTTAATAGTAGATAAAAGAAAAGGCGACAAGATGCCGGTGCATGATGTCATTCCTACGCCAAGTGTAGGTTTGAACAGAGCTCTCGGTGGAGGTCTTAATACAGGTGCTACTCATCTGTTCTGGGGAAACCCATCGGTAGGTAAATCAACAGTATGTTTTAGAATTCTAGCAGAGGCGCAGAGTCGAGGATTCAGACCAGTAATTGTCGATTCAGAATATTCTTTCAATGAAGAGTATGCCGCTAAGTGCGGGATTGATATAAGTGACATTGTTGTTATTCAATCAACAGTAGTGGAGGATATTCTTAGACACCTCCATCCTTACTTAAATCATGATGAAGAGAAGCATGTATTTCTATTTGACTCTCTCTCAAACATCATTAGACAAGAAGCATACGATAAACCAGAAGGTTCAAAAGCAATTGGATTGCTTGCAAGATCGCAAGGAGCTCTCCTACAGCAGTTAGTTAACTATTTGCACAAAGAGAGGAATCTGATGATTTTTATTGCTCATCAAACTATGGACCTGAGTGGAATGTATGCAATCACAAAAGCCAAGATTGGCAACTCTGTGTATCACAATATGCACAACATAGTTAAACTTTTCCTTTCTCAATCGTCAAAGGAAATGGAGAGGGATGATCGTAATATGATTGTTTCTCAAAAGGTTGCTTGGACAATAGATAAGACTAAGCAGAGGGCTAGTATTGGAACCAAGGGGGACTACTATGTAATTCCTCAAGAAGCCAAGATTGACGAGTACAGAGAATTACTAGACATAGCGATAGAAATGAATATCATTGAGCGCCGAGGTGCTTGGTACTTTTATGGCGAAGAGAAGTGGAATGGGATATCCAAGATTGTCTTAACAGACAAGCAATTGGAAGAAATAAATGCTAAAATATTGGTGTGATTAAGAAAATACCAATTATTGGGCTTGCAGTAGTGTCGGCTATTATGGGTCTGGGTGCTATTGCATTCATATCTATTGTAAAAGCAATTGATGAAGCACATGATCATGATTATTTCTGGGAGTAAAAATGTACGAATATAGAGTAAAAAAAGTTTTAAAGGTTGTTGATGGAGACACCATTGATGTTGATCTTGATTTAGGGTTTGACATTTCTTTCACACAAAGAGTTCGTTTGGCAGGTATTGATACGCCAGAGTCTCGTACAACTGAAAAATACGAAAAAACTTTAGGTCTTGAGGTCAAAGATAAACTCAAGAAAGCTGTTGAGGCAGCCAAGGTCATTGTTATCAGAACAGAAAAGCCTGACAGCACAGAGAAGTATGGTCGAATACTTGGTTGGGTATTCCTAGACGGAAATCCAATATCTATTAACCAAGTATTGATTGACGAAGGTTTCGCATGGCCTTACATGGGTGAGGCTAAAGTGAAAGATTTTGAAGCACTTTTAGCAAAAAGGAAAAAATAAAAATGAAGGTGTGGATTGATCAAGACCTTTGCACAGGGGATGGTCTTTGTGCAGAGATTGCGCCCGCAGTTTTTTTTCCCCAAGATGACGGTTTGTTTTATGTCAAAGAGTCAGCAGAGTATTATGGGAATGAAAAACTTTTTGATGGTAAAACTAATCCGGCAATGGGGGAAGGTGTTGCCAGAGTACCTGATAGTCTTGTTGATGATGTAATTGAGGCAGCAGAAGAATGCCCTGGCGAATGCATTTTTATTGAGTTATAAATAGAAAAATAATATAGAAAGTTAAAATATGAAAAGAACAGAAAAAGATGAAATCAAAAGAGATCATGCCAAGCCTGTTAAGAATTCAGGCAGGGGTTTTCGTAAAGGAGATGCTGAGTTCCATGAATTCCTTTTAGATTACAAACATAACGGCTCATCGTTTACGCTAACTCGTCTTGCATGGATGAAGATGCGAAAAGACGCTTGGAAATCAAACCATAAGTATCCTTGTATATCAGTAGTTCTGGGTGAAGATTCCGATGTTAAAGTCGCCATTATTGAATGGCATGTGTTTCAAGAACTAATTATTGATAGTAATTATGAGTAACAACACTACTGGTGAAATGCCAGACCTCCCTATTGAACAAAAGTCTTTAGAGCAGCGTAGAGTAATAAAATTTTGGATTGATTACTGTCATGGTCTTGAAGAAAAAAACAGAGAGCTGAGAGAAGAACTTGCCGAATTCCGTAAACTTCTACCAGATTATAAACAAAAGAAAGTTATATAAAACAAATGCCAGAGCTTAACGCCAATGTTCCTATGATTGAATGCTATGTCAGAGGAAACTTTTTGAGAGATCAATTGGACTCTCACGATAAATATTTCCCTTGTATGATTTTTGGAGTCACAAGTATTCAGGGGAGAAGCCCCCTATTCCATTTTCTAATGGAGGATGGTGGTGTTTGGTGGAGAATGCCCATAAATGCCTTCTGTGAAAGACCGGGTGTCCCTGAAGTCGACATCCACGAACTTGTCCTATGGAATTCTTTCAGCCCTCATGTAGCGGTTACTGAATTCCAAGCAATGAGAAATATGAGAATGACTTATGTTGCTCGCTCTGGAGAGTTTGTCAACACAAAATATTTATTCACGCTTGATTGGCATGCTCCAGATGACAACACTATAAATCTTGGGTTTAGTACAAATCCTGGTCAACACAAATGTGGTCATGTAATGCTTAGAGATGATGGCAACTATGCTATACAACCGAATAATAGAGTTAGGCTATTTGATCCATCTTTTACAACCAAAACAGGAACTCTAATTGAAAGATTTGTCAATACTAGAAAATGGGATGTTGAAGATGCTAACAAGTGGAAAACATCTGATGACAACAGATATCACTATGACATCGAGTGACGGAAGAAAAAAACTTGAGCAACGCTACGGAATGGAAATCGTGGTGGTATGCTGTCGTGAGTGGAAGACGCACTACGGA
>Ga0049080_10000368_pt1 | contig 14936 bp, 16 predicted proteins | sample GreLakmeER15MSRF_FD_66716 | JGI IMG/M metagenome (GOLD analysis project Ga0049080, IMG submission 66716) | Freshwater lentic microbial communities from great Laurentian Lakes, MI, USA - Great Lakes metaG ER15MSRF | ecosystem: Environmental > Aquatic > Freshwater > Lake | place: Great Lakes... | reverse complement strand
ACTTCTGGAACTACAGGAACATCTGGAACTAGAGGTACATCTGGAACTTCTGGAACTAGCGGTGTTAATGGAGCTGCAGGTTCTAGTGGTACATCAGGTACAGGAATAAGTGGGGGAACAACAAATACTCATGCTAAGTTTACTAGTGCAACCACAATTGGGAACAGCATGGCTTCGGATGATGGAACAACATTAACAAGTGCTGGTGCTACAAGAAGTAATTTATATTTAAAAGCAGTAAATAATACTTATTATGGTCAACTTGCATTTACCAATGGTACAAACGCATCATCTGGAGGTATTAGCTATAACAATAGTGGTCAGTATATGCAGTTTGAAACAAGCACTAGCGAATGGATGAGATTAGGGAGTACTGGAAATTTATTGATTGGTACAACAACTGATAGTGGTTTAGGCAAATTGCAAGTAACAGGTGCTGCTACATTCTCTAGCAGTGTAACAGCAAGTGGTACCGTAACAGGCAACGGCGTAAGTATTGGTGCATCTGATGTAAGGTCAACTAGTAATATTTTAACATTAGGTGGAACATCAGAAGTTATTCGTATTGTTGGTTCTACTGGTAATGTAGGTATTGGTACAAGTAGTCCAGGAGCATTATTAGCAGTACAAGGAGCTTCTGGGGCAGATGGATTTGGTTTTTTTATGGGTGGAGCTGGTTTAACTTTAGGTGGAATTAAGTTAGGAAATGGTGGTTCTACTTATGCTTCATTGTATTTTGATAATGCAACTAATGATGTTTTATTATTACAACAATATGCATCAGGTAGTTTAAGATTTGGTACTAATAGTACTGAAAGAATGCGTATTACAAGTGGGGGTAATGTAGGTATAGGAGAAAGTGCTCCTCAAAATAAATTAGATGTTGTTGATTCAAGTTTTAATCAATATTCATTAAGAGTTCAATCTGCATCAGGTAATACTGCTAATAGATATGGTGGTATTGGGTTTGCTGGTGAAGTTAATAATACAAAAGCAGCTATATTATTTGTAAGTGATGGTAGTTCATTTTCAAGAGGTAGTATTGTATTTTCAAATAATAATGCTGCTGACCAAACAAATGCAGATTTAACTACCGAAAGAATGCGTATTACAAGTGGGGGTGAGGTATTAATTAATAGAACTGCTACAGGTGGTCAAGCCGCTAAATTACAAATTAGTACAAGTGCTACTGATGGTTGTTATGTAGAACAAACAACTGCTGGTGGTTATTGTTTTTTAGCAAAAGGAATATCTAATGGGGGTACTTATTATTACCAATTATTTACTGCTGGTGCAACTGATACAGGTAGTATAACTTCAGCTAATGGAACAAATACTACTTATGCAACTTCATCTGATTATAGAATTAAAGAAGACTTTAAAGATATAAAAGGGTTAGAAAAAATTTCTGCTATTAAAGTTTATGATTTTAAATTTAAGAATACTGAACATAGAATGGATGGTGTAATTGCACACGAATTGCAAAAGATTATACCTTATGCAGTTGTTGGAGAAAAGGATGGTGAAAGAATGCAAGGGGTAGATTATTCATTAATAGTACCAACATTAGTAAAAGCTATTCAAGAGCAACAACTACAAATAGAAGAATTAAAAAATAAATTAAATAATGTCTAAGAATACAATATTAAGTGAACTACCTAATGTAAATGGTATTGTAAAAGGAAGCACTAGTGGGACTTCTGGATTTACAGCTGCAATTGCAAATGTAGATTATCAAGTTCCTGTTGTACTTACGACATTAGGTAATAGCGGAGCATCTACATTTGATGGCACAACATTAAACATCCCTCAATATGCAGGAGGAGGGACTAGTGGTGCAGGTACTTCAGGTACATCAGGTACTTCCGGTACAACTGGTACATCTGGAACTACGGGTACTTCTGGGACTTCAGGAACATCTGGTACTCGTGGAACATCTGGTACTTCTGGGACTTCCGGTACAACAGGAACTAGTGGCACTACAGGAACTAGCGGTACATCGGGTACAACAGGTACAAGTGGAACGACAGGTACATCAGGCACTTCAGGAATAAATGGGTCATCGGGTACAACAGGCACAAGCGGTACATCTGGCACATCGGGAGCTAATGGGTCATCGGGTACATCTGGAACTTCAGGAGTTAATGGGTCATCGGGTACTTCAGGGACAAGTGGGATTAATGGTTCTTCTGGAACTTCAGGAGCTAATGGCTCATCAGGAACATCAGGAACTAGTGGTACAACTGGAACTTCAGGGACAAGTGGTACATCTGGGACAAGTGGAATAAATGGAACTAGTGGAAGCACTGGAACATCTGGAACTAGTGGTACAACAGGTACGAGTGGAACAGCAGGTTCTTCTGGTACTAGAGGTACATCTGGCACTACTGGGACAAGCGGCACTTCAGGTACAACGGGAAGTAGTGGCACTTCAGGAACAACAGGAGCTTCTGGTTCATCAGGTACAAGCGGAACTTCAGGAAGTAGTGGAACAAGCGGTACCTCTGGTACTTCAGGAACTTCTGGCGTAAATGGAACATCTGGTACAAGTGGAGTAAATGGTAGTTCAGGAACATCAGGTACAACGGGTACATCGGGAAGCAGTGGAACTAGAGGAACTTCTGGAACATCAGGTACAACGGGAACATCTGGTACAAGTGGAGTAAATGGTAGTTCAGGAACTTCGGGGGCAGGGACCATAAGTGGTACTTTAAACAAAATAGCAAAATTCACTCCTAATACAACAACTGTAGGAGATAGTTTAATATATGATGATGGAACAAAAGTAAGTGTAAATACAACATTGGGTTCTTATTTATTTAATGTTATAGGGAGTTCAACTTTAGATGGATTTGGATATTTTGGTGGTGGCGCAGGGTCTACAAAAGGGGGTATTTATTTTGGTAATGCAGCAACAAAATACGGTGCATTGTATTTTGATAATAGTAATAATAGTGTTTATTTATATCAACAATATACATCAGGTAGTTTATTTTTAGGAGCTAATAGTACAACTGCTCTTACTTTAGCATCAACAGGTGCTGCTACATTCTCTAGCAGTGTAACAGCAAGTGGTACCGTAACAGGCAACGGCGTAAGTATTGGTGCATCTGATGTAAGGTCAAGTAGTAATATTTTGACTTTAGGTGGCACTTCAGAAGTTATTCGTATTGTTGGTTCTACTGGTAATGTATTAATAGGAACTACAACAGATAGTGGAAATAGAATAACCATTACTGGAGCAACTGGTGGTAGTGCAGTTAGAATAAATACAGATGCTGGACAAAACGCAATATCTATAGGCGGGACAGGTATAGTTAGTGTAGATTATCCGGGTGATGCTGGAGGAAGATTTAAAATAGATGATAGTGGATATGTTTATGCGCCAAGATTAAATTCTGGAGCAGGAACTTATTTTTTAAAATACAATACAAGTAATGGGCAGTTTACTTATGACTCTGCTGCTTTATCAGGATATCTTCCTTTAGCAGGAGGTACTATGTCTGGTACAATAAACTTTGCTAACAATGTAGGCACTTGTTTATATGGACAAATGGCTGATAATGATTATTGGAGAATACTTGCAGGTAATACAGGAACTAATGCTGGTTATCTAGAAATAGCTACATCAGATGATGGAACAGAACCTATCTATATAAGACAATATACAGGAGTATTTAGTTCATTAACTAGAACTGCTACATTGTTAGATGGCTCTGGTAATACATCATTCCCCGGTAGTGTAACAGCTAGTTCTTTCTTTGAAAGTTCAGATATAAGGTTTAAGAATGTGCTAGAAACCAACCCAAACATTTCAGCATTAGGGATAGACGTAATAAAGTTCACAAGAATAGATGACAATACCAATGCAGTTAGATATGGTTATTCAGCACAACAAGTACAAGGTATAATACCAGAAGCTGTTACAGGAGAAGATAAATTATCTGTAAACTACATGGATGTTCATACACTAAAAATAGCATCATTAGAAAAGCGTGTTGCAGAATTAGAATTAAGACTTAAAAGCACTATATAATGAGTTTTACAGGATTAGCAGATAATCAAGCAGTTTCTTATGGTAATTTACAGGATGCTGTAAATAATGGGATATTTACTTTAGTATCTGCAATACCATCACCTACTAACAGAGAATCTACAAAATCTGTTGTAAGTGCTAGTGTTAGTGGGTTTAATCCTGATTATCCCCCTTATGCAGTAAAAGCAAGTAATGCAATAATAGTTAAACAAGATATTTATCAGCCGGGGGATTTTATATTAGATGCTCAATACGGAAAAAGTTTTACTTCAATGTCAGGAAGCGTTGGATTACCAACATTTACTCCTGCGTTTACCTACCCAGTAACAGGAGGTAATACAACTAGCGAATACAATGGTGTAGTAGTTGCTCAAACAATAACTGTTGGCTTAACAGGAACGTTATTTGTAAGTCCTGCTAAAGTTGTTTTGTATGTAGATGGAGTTCAAGTAGATTGTCAAGATATAGCTAATGGTGTTCAAACTAAAACATTAAATCTTTCTGTTACCGTAGCTTCACCATCAACAATAAAAATTTCTATAAATAGTGGTACTTGTTCTTCTACTCCTACAACACCTGTTTTTTCGGGTAAATGTTTTTCTACAGTATCGGTAAATAGAGGTAGTGGTCAATATATGGTTGCAGGAAATAGTAATTTATTTAATTCTAGTGGGTTTACACAAGGTTATTTATATTATTCTTTAGATTATGGTAGCACTTGGGCGCAAAATTCTACATTTGGCTATTGGAGAAAAATAGCATCATCTGATAATGGACAATATGTAATAGCAGTTGAATCTTATGGCAAAGCTTATTTATCATCTAATTATGGTGTATCATTTACGCAAATAAGTGGATTAACTTATAGTGATGATTTTTATAATAGTGCTGCATTATCAAATGATGGGCAGTATCAAATGATAGTATCTGGTAATAATGATAGTGGAAACAATTCTATAGTTCAAGTTTCAACTAATTATGGTTCAACTTGGACCACCGTTAGGAGCAGTGGGGTTTTTACATATTCTAGTTGTGCAATGGATTCATCAGGAAGTAACTTTTTAGTTGGTGCAGGCTTTGGTACATCATTTATAGAGAAGTCAACAAATTTTGGTTCAACATGGTCAAGCGTTTATACTAATCCAAGTGGTTCAAGTGTAAATGATATAAACATTAATGCATCAAATGGTTGGGCTATAGCATCTCAATTCGGAACTTCATTTTTAGGAAGTTATTTAATTAAATCAAGTAATTCCGGTTCTTCTTGGACAGAAATATCTGCAGGTTCAGCTCAACAATCTTGGTTAAGAGCTATTGTTAATAATACAGTATCAGGTAAAGCGTTATATTTTCTTGGTAATACAGGAACATCTTATATACAACAAATTACAGGGGCTGGTCCATCATTTTTAAATACTGTTAGTAATTTAACATCTTCTGGCAATAGAAATTGGCACGCTTTAGCCAATAATGATGGCGGTAGTTATGTATTGGCAGGCGCAGGCAATGGATTATGGCTATCGACTGATGGAGGAAGTTCATTCTCTGCATTATAAAATAATTTCGTAAATTTGTAAAAATAACAAAAATGGCAATAGTTTATAACTGGGTAATATCCCAAATGGATGAAGTACCTCAAGAAGGTTCATTATTAGATGTAGTAGTAACAGTACATTGGCGTAGAAATGCAACTACTGAAGTAGATGGCAAAGTATATGTAGCTGATGTGTACGGGTCTATGGCTTGTACTACCCCTAGTCCAACAGACTTTACAGCTTATCCAGACCTTACTTTTGAACAAGTATGCGGGTGGTTAGATGCTGGCTTAGATGTGCTTGCATTAGATGCTAATTTAGATAATCAATTAGCTAATTTAATCAATCCTCCAATCATAAGTTTACCTTTACCTTGGGTTCCAACACCAACTCCTCCAACACCTGATACTTCAGGAACTAGCGGTACAGCGGGTACAGATGGCACAAGCGGAACTTCAGGAATTTAATTTTTTTAATTAAATTGATTGGTATAATTTTGTTAAAAATTTAAAATTATGACAAATCAAGAGAGTAAACAATTGCCAGTTCCATCATTGACAGCAGAGCAAGTTCAAGTATTAATGAACTATGCTAACGAGCAAATGCCAATGAAATGGGGTAAAGAAATACTAGGATTTATTGAGAAGGTAGCCATTGAACTAGAAAAAGCTCAAAATCCAACAGAAACAAAAGATTAGTAGATGGTTTTAGTAAATACAAGCAGGCTATAAACCTGCTTTTTTTATTTCATCTATTACCATATCGGCTGTGATTGAAGTATGGCATTCAAATTGCCTATTAGTCCCTTTGTGTTTACACCAATTCCAGTCTGACGGGTCAAATGGAGTATCTTGCCAACATCCATGACAAACATCTTTATTAGTAATTCTAATACAAGAAAACTCATTCCAATCTTCGGTAAAGTTACTAATCATTACTACAGGCTTACGCATAGCCCAAGCGACCCAAGCTAATCCACTAGATAGACCAATAAAGAAACTACTACCAGCTATCCAATCCATTTTAGACTCAAGACTAGGCGTAGTAATTTGTGTGCAATTATCAAATGGGTTCAATTCTTTGGAAACATTATAGACTTCATATCCTTCAGACACTAACCAATTAATAAGTACTTGCCACCCTTCTTTAGTCCAAAACTTGCATCCTGAAGTAGAATTGGTCGCAATTGTTACATATTTGCCTATTTTAGGCACTTCTGGTTTATAGGCAATACTTGGTGCCATTTCCACAAAATCTAGCCCTAAAATGGCTGTAGCGCTCTTTTGGAGGGGTATTAGAGTAGGTTTATATGGATTCTTGTCCAAATTATCAAAATAACCAATACGATAAAGGGCATATAAATTAGGAACTACACCTCCCGGCTCTATGAATTCAATTTCAGGGTAGTCAAACAAATGATTCCAAAATGTACTGCAAATCACCGTACAATTATGCTTCTTTCTAAATTCTTCCACATACGGAATCCATCCAATTGTATCACCCAAAGACTTACTTTCAAAAGCTATGTAAACTCTTTTACCTTCTAGATTTAAGGTATTGTCATATATAAGTTCCCCATCTTGCCATACTTTTGCTTGCCATTTGGTAAAGTATTGCCTATTTATTTTTACCCAATGATTAGCTCTTATGATATTTTGGTAGTATTCATTACCATTTTCATCATAAAAAACAACGGCAAATTCACTATCAGAAAGACCTTTAATTTCTAAATATGGCTCATCTACAAAATGCTGTATAATTTCAATCTTTTGCTTATGCATAGGTTTTTCTAATAATTTTTTATACGCCTCCTCATGTCTAAATGCAAATATACTTGAAGTATTATCAGTGGGCGTATTGTAATTACATTTCAAAGTATTCAAATCAGTATCAATTGGATTAAGATAGTCATCATACATCCCTGCGTATTGTGGTAGATTACGAGCTACAATAGGTAAACCATAACTAATCGCCTCACGCAAAACAAGTGGATTAAGCTCTAAGGTGGAATTGAACATGAATATATCAGCCATCTCCATAAATGTATCTATATCTTTTCTTTCTCCCCATACCTTAACATTACAAGGTAAATCTTTCATAAGTGGCTCCCAATAATCAGCAAAATTATTTGCTAACCCTCCTACAAAATGAAATGTCATATTAGGGTATTTGCGAGCAATTTCAATTCCTTCTGCTTGATTTTTACCACGAGTCCATATGCCTACATTAAGCACATGCTTACCTTCCTTAACTGCAGAACTATCTTTTTTATCTATTGGATAAGGTATAGTTATAAATTGAGCATCCATATTACCAAATATATCTTCATGCCAAGGAGTACAGAAAGCATACAAATCAGGATGAAATTTTTTATCATTATCTGGGTTAAATAAAGAGCTATGACAAGTTTCAACGATATACCATTTTCTATCATTTCGGTATATCTTTTTAAACAAATATTCATTGTTCATATACTCTGGCATATCATCAAAATGGATAATATCTGGTTTGATTTCATCTAATATATCCAATACTTTATCTTCTCCAAGACTATAAAATTTATCTCCCAATAGTTCTATTATCTGATTTCTTTGTGTTGGAAAATGTTTACCATAATCATGGTATTCAATAACAAATATTTCAAATGAATCCGTATATTCTAATAAAGCTTGAATACGCTTTAAAAGGTATTGAGGCATCCCCCCACATGAAAGGTGGCTTGGGATATAGCATAATTTTATCTTCATAATTTTTTTAATTTTTCTATCATTTTATTCATTTCATCAGTTCTTTTTTCTCCATGAAATAGTAGTAAATCTTCTTCTTTTGAAGGAATCTTAAACCATTGAGCTATATATTGTACTGAACCATTGAATCCTATATTATAAACTTCATCTATTCTGTCTAATCCACCATTGGTATATACATAAGGTAATCCATCTTGATAATTATGGTGCCACAATAATATATTGGCTATTGTTTCATCTTGAAAAGGAGCATAAAATTCTGGATTATTAAGAATCTTTGGGTGGGTTTCCATCCAATACCATTCGTCTAAAAACTCAATGCAGTTCTGCCCTGCAACAAAAATATTAGATGTTCTATATTTTTTACGTTTATATTGATTAACCCCTAAAAGTTCGCAGGCTGGATGCTCTAGTGTATTAGATAAATCATTAGGATTCTCTGCCCCACCTCTACCATTCATCATAAGGAAATCATAAATACCTTCCGTAAAAAATGGATAAAGACTATTAGTATTAAACAAATCAAATGCTCTATCTATATATTTTGTAGCTACAGAATCACAATCCACATAGCAAACATTATAAGCCATTTTAAGAGCATGTTTTACAATCAATGGTCGTTCTTTAATTAATCTATAAATCCTTTTACTTGCCCTATTTACATAGAAATTCATATCGGCTTGAGTAAGATACATATCTTCCGTTTCATCTGTATCTATATCGCACTCCCAATTAATAGTTTTATCAGCTTCCCATACTGTTCTATCTGAATTTAAAAGATAGACAAAAACGGGAAAATTACTGAATGTTTTAATTGATTTTGCACAAGCATTTACTATATCTATATAGTTTTCATTGGCATAAAGAACATAGGCTTTTGGGTATTTCATTTATTATCGTTTAATCCAGAAAAATAATTTAAATCACTCAATATTTTTATTCTTTCTTCAATAGGATAGGTAGTTACATGGACAATAAAATCCCCTTCTTTCCATACATTATCATTAATTCCTTCATGAGCAAAATACATAAATGGATTATTTACATACCAAAATCTATTAAGTCTTTTTTCTTCTATTAATTTGATACGTTCACTATACTTCCCACTATTAATAAGGATTCTTATTTGACGACCTTCATAATCAAATTTATCTATTTGATTGTTATCTTCCCCTAACCATATTTCATCTAATATACCCATACCGTATTCATCATTTTTTACAAAGAATTGAGAAGATATAATATTACCTTCTGATATAGGAGTATCAATAGCTAAAATGCTATGCTTTGGTACTATAAATGAGCATTCATCATCCTCAATAAAAGATTCTAATTTAATATTAGGGTTCATTATTAAGCAATCTGTATCTAAATAAAAAACCCAATCATATTTCCCTGTTCCAAGCAATTCTCTGGCTGCTCTAATCTTTTGCCATTGTGCAGGTTTCCCATTAGAAAACTTTTCTTGGTAATCAATATGCAAGTCATAACCATGTAATTCACAATACTTTTTAATATTTAAATCAACAGTATATGAAGCCATTCTTTTATAGCTTCCGTCATAACTAACTAAAACGCAAATATTCATAATTATTTTTTTATAATCCAAGTACCAAACCATTCATTTGTAAACCAAACATCTAATTTATTTTTTTTACAAAATTCATCAACAGCAGGGTTAACACCAAATACTCCAAAGTAAAAACCATTGGCTGCATATATATGCTTATCCTTCCCGTTATCCATAAAATTAGGGTCTTTGTACCAATCCATATCTATATAATCATGACCAAGTAAATAGCCATTAGGCTTAACTTTTGGGTACCATAATTCAATATCCTGTACTACATAATCATAAGCATGATTTGCATCTATAAAAACAAAATCAAGTGATTCATCTTCAAACATTTCAGATGTTATCTCAGATGTCCCTCTAACCATAATAGCTCTGTCTTCATATCCTTCTATGTTTTTCATAGCTTCAGCATAAGCATTTGTATGTATATTATGGTTACTTGCATCCTTGTATTCATCACCAAGCCCACGCCATACATCTACCATCCATAGGGTTCCACCCCAATTTTCCATTATTTCTTTTGAAAATTCACCTTTAAATGTACCTACTTCTACGCCATATCCATCTGGAAATTCAGACCCTATTTGTCTAATTAGTTCAACTCTATCTATACTTAATTTAGCCATTTTTTTAATTTTTATCTGTTATCAATATATAGGTAAACTTCCCCGTAATATTCTATAAAATGTTCATTGTGTAAATCCCACATAATTTCACAAAAATCGTATGACATAAATTTTATGTTTTTAAAATTAGGTAAAATATTATCTCTAAAATTTCTAAACTTTTCTTTAAATACTCCGTTTTCTAAATGCAGTTCGCAGACAATCTTAGGAACTGTTTTTAAAAATCCAATATTCTCTTTTATAAAAATATCATATTCACCACCTTCACAATCAATTTTTAAAAAGTCTATTTTATTCAATCTGTTTTGGGTAATGAATTCGTTGAATGTCAATGTGTTAACTATTGAATCACGCCCATCCCATTCAATACTACAATATTTATCATTTGTTATTGCAGCATTAGTAAATGAAACTTGATATCCTTGTAAGTTGTTTTTCATTGCATCAAAAAATACCGGAAGTGGTTCAACTACATAGCAATGCTTTGGTTTCCTTTCAAGAATTTTATAGGTAAATTCACCAATAGTAGCCCCAATATCAACCACAATATCATTTTCTTCTACTTCAAAGTAATATTCATAGTCATTTTTATCAAATATCTCTTTTATTACTTGGGTTTTAAACCCCTCAGATGTGGGTCCCCAATCAAAATTGTCTAAATTCATATAAATTTTTTACAAAGATATAAATTTAATTTAATTAAATAAATTAATTAATTACCTTTGAAAAAAAACAACTATGAATTTAAGATTTATCTGCGCGCAACCAGCAATTAAATATTATAGTTGGCAGATAGAGGCAATGATTAATAACTTTATGGAAATGGGTATTAATCCAAACCAAATTGATATTATTTGTTGTAAACAGAATGGAGCAATACCTGAAGAATATAGCAAACTAGCTAATGGCTATCCTGCTAGATTCTTTTTTTATGATGACACTAGAGAAACTAGACATTATATTTCTTCCATCCGTCCCAATATCCTAAAACAACATTTTACAAAGTATCCAGAACTAGAGAACGAAGCCATACTTTATCATGACTGCGACATTGTATTTACCAAACCAATAAATTGGGAACAATTCCTTCAAGATAACAAGTGGTACGGAAGTGATTGCAGATGGTACATAGGACATGACTACATAATTTCCAAGGGAAAAGACATCCTAGATAAAATGTGCGAGATAGTAGACATAGATAAGCAATTAGTAAAAGATAACGAACTAAATGCAATAGGCGCTCAGTACTTAATGAAAGGAATCAACACTCAATTTTGGGCTAATGTAGAAAAAGATTGCGAAAGATTATTCAAAGAAATTACTGCCATAAACAACCAAAAAAAAGTAGCAAATCCAACATATCATGAACTACAAATATGGTGTAGTGATATGTGGGCAGTTTTGTGGAATGGCTGGAAAATAGGATACGAAAGCATTTGCCACCCAGATTTAGAATTTGCTTGGGCGACAAGTACAGAAGCAGATTGGGATAGATTAAATATCTTCCACAACGCTGGGGTCACAGATGCAGCAGGTGGATTATTTTACAAAGCACTTTACATGAATGAGCTTCCTTATAATAAAAATCTAGAAATTAAAGAAGCCACTGCATCTAAAAAATATTATGAAATTATTCAAAAACTAGAAAAAAAATCCGTTTTATTATGACAACAAAAATAGTAGAATCAGAAAATCCTTCTGAACATTGGGATGATATAAAAAATGTTGAAGGTAAAATAGTTTTAGATTTAGGTTGTGGTTGGTTATTTCAGCCTTTTGAATCTACTCCAGAATATTTTATAAAAAGAGGTGCTAAAAAAGTAATTGGCGTAGACGCTTCATGTGGTGAAATAGAAGATTTAAATAAAAAATATATAGGTCATAATTTTATTTGTAAAACAATATTAGAATTTGAAGACTTAGCTAATTTAATTACTGAAAATAAACCACAAGTAATTAAAATGGATATTGAAGGGTATGAGCATCACATGAAAAACATAACAGCAGAACAATTCCAATCTGTAGAAGAAATTGGGGTTGAATATCATAATCCTGAATGTAAAAAAATATTACAAGATAAATTTACTGAGCTTGGTTTTGACATATTTGCCACCAATCAATTTGGGTGGTTCTGTACTGATATTAACCAAATGGGCATAATGCACGCAAAAAGATAAAAATGAAAATAATAAAAGCTACATATGGAGGACAAGATTGCACAGATATATTACAAGCTAAAATAATATCAAATAAACTAGTTATAAGAGCTAATAATGATATTATAGGTGACCCGTCTGTAGGTAATGTAAAGTATTTAGAGATTGAATTTGAGGATGGGTATAAAGATAGAATAAGAGAAGGAGATACTTTTGTTTATCCAAAATCAAATAATAAGAGATTAGGTATATTTTATTCAAATAATAATAACCATAATATTTGGAATTCAATATATAAATCATTAGAATCTATAGATATAGCTAGTAAAGGGGTTGCAGATATTGTTACTTGTACTTGGGAGCCAATGCCTAATGTACCATTTCAACAAATAAATAGTTGGTATAAAAGTCAATCTCATCTTAACCAACTGTTGCAAATTTTGCAATGTTTGTACACTGCAAAAACAATGGGTCAATATGATTATGTTTCTTTTCTTGAACATGATGTATTGTATCCAAAGGGATATTTTGATTATCCTGATTTTGAAGAAGGGCAAATTTTTACCAATATGAATTATGGAGGTCTTTGTCGTAATGGATGGCAAAGTAGAGGTCAAGATGACGAACCATTTCACCAAATGACAATGAGATTTGATGATACAATTAAACATTGTTTAGACATTTTACCCAATGCAATTGTTACAAATTCAGGTAATATAGAATCCCAAACATTAGTAAGAAAGCAATGGGATTGTGAAAACCAACCAATACACATAAATCATGGGATTCATTTTACTTCGCATAATTCAATTTATAGAAAAGATAATTTAACACAAATTCATCCATATTGGGGTGATTGTAACGATTATAAAAATTTATTTATATGAACAAAGTAAAAGAAATCCTGCTGTCTTATATGACTGCTATGAACCCAACAGAAGAGCAAAAAGAAATAGCTGAAAAAAGACTTGAAATATGTGCTGTATGCGAACATTGGGTACAAGGAGCTGTTAGAGATTATTGTGGAAAATGTGGCTGTACTACGAGTGCCAAAGTGTTTAGTCCTGTCGGTGCCAATGCTTGTCCGGAAAAAAAGTGGACAATATAAGTAAATTTATTTAATTATTGGCTATATTTGGTAAAAATTTGACATGGGAAATAACACATTAGCTGACGTATCTGCATCTGTAAGTTTATTAAGTGCTGCTGTATCTATAACTGCAATTCAACCATATGTTAGCTTACTTGCTAGTTTAATTGGTATTTGTTCTGGTTCGGTAGCGTTAAGGTATTATTATTTTAAGCATAAGGAAAAAAAGCGTGGCAATAGTTAAAAACATATTAATCTTAGCACTTATAGTTGTGGTGCTATTTTTTGTTTTAGCCCCTAATAATGGAGGAGGTGGTACCAAAGTTATCACCAAGATAGACACAATAATAAAGCACGATACAATAAAAAAATATAAGAAAGGGAATGACATCCCTTTTGTAGTTTTAGATACTCTCTACCAAATTGACGAAGTACATGATACTACTTATATCGTCAATGACTACAATAAAATCAAGGCTTATTCGGATACTTTACAGATAAATGCGGATAACAGCGTATATATTCAAGATACTATTACACAAAATAGAATCATAGGAAGGTCATATGTAGCCAATCTTTCCGAAAAAACCATCACAATTACTAAGGACATCTACCACAAGCCTAAGAATGAGCTTTTTATAGGGCTAATAGGTGATATTAGACGTTTTGATAATAAGATAGGGGTAGGAGTTGGTTTAAATTACAAGAAACAGAATGAGGTTTATATCCTCAATTTTACCACCAATCAAATAAGCTTAGGCTTATATAAAAAATTATTTTAAATGAAAAAGTTAATAAATAAAATCATAAGTTTTTTTAAGAAAAAAGAAGTAGTAGCAGAAGTAAAGCCAAAAGCTAAATCTGTAAAACCAAAAACACCTAAAAAATAATGACACAAGAGGAAATATCAAATCAATTAGCTGCAAACCAAAGCAAGAGTGGGTTAGTTGAAAAGCTAGTCTTTGTCTTATTGCCTATTTGTGTTTCGGCTATTGGTTGGTTACTTACCCAAGTAAGCACTTTAAATAATCAAATAACTATTTTAAATAATAAAGTTGCGGTTGTAGTAACTGCTGAAAATAAAGCTATCCCGCCACAGGGTACAACGATTGAAATGGAAGCAATCAGAGCGGCGGCGGCACAAAGTAGAGCAGATATGAAAATGGAAAT
>Ga0049080_10000367_pt1 | contig 14946 bp, 11 predicted proteins | sample GreLakmeER15MSRF_FD_66716 | JGI IMG/M metagenome (GOLD analysis project Ga0049080, IMG submission 66716) | Freshwater lentic microbial communities from great Laurentian Lakes, MI, USA - Great Lakes metaG ER15MSRF | ecosystem: Environmental > Aquatic > Freshwater > Lake | place: Great Lakes... | reverse complement strand
ACCAGTGTCAAGTTTTACATCAAAAAAACTTGACACAGTGCCAGAGGTGCCGGCCACAGAGGCTCCTCAAGGCAAGACAAAGAGGTGGCGGTACAAGGGACAATCAGGTTGCTGAACGTAGCCTTTATGTCGGCAGTTGCCGATAAATGCTCAGCGCTTATAAACTATAGTGGAGACGTCTCCAAAAGGATCCAATGAAGTATACACAGAAGATTGCAGACTCTATGGCCCCCGCACTTAAGGACGAGCTAGATAAGAAGGGGTTTATAGTTTCTACTATAGTTATAGTGTCGGCTCTAGTTTCTATCATAGTTAATCTAGTCAAGCTATCAAAGTTATGTAAGAACGACGCTAAAGGCGCGCTCGAGCGTATAAGAAAGCCTGGAATTATTGACAAGATTAAAATAAGAAAAGCAGTTAGATCTAGTTTGAAAGAAAATAGCATAGCCCTTCCAAGAGGCAAGAAGGCAGAAGAAGGTCTAGTAGTTATAGAAAAAACTATAAGCGAAATATGCTTGGGTCTAAGCGAAAAGGACGTCAATTTTATACTAGAAGAAACGGAGAATTAAAGTGTCTCATAAAACATTTAATATAAAGTCTAAGTCTTTTCCATTAGAGGCGGCTGCTGTAATAGTAGACATGCTTAGAGGTAAGGTTCCATTTAATGATAATAAGTGGAAAGCTGTATACGCCGCCCTAGAGCTTATAACATTCCTTTCAAGTTACGTAGCCGGCGAGTACACAACAAAGGTTTCAAGAGCCCCTAAGCTCTCTAAAAAAGTAATAGCCGATACCATAGAGAAGATAGCAGCAAGTAAGAAGACAGGTATATCCGCCTCAAGCTTTGACGTACCAGTGTGGTTACTTCCTATTCTAGCTAGGCTACTTCTTAAATGGATAGAGTGTAACTACATAACTAAAGGAAGTAGAGATGAAAAAAAAGGATAAGACTCAGTATAGGCTTCCTCCGTATAGCGTAGAGGGCCTAAGCATAGCCTGCTCTGAGACTATAGACTGGGGCCTTAGGGCCTGTAATATACCTGACGCTTGGAAGGAAGCGTACGGAAACGGAATAAAGGTTGCCGTACTAGACACTGGGGCGTCGTTAAAGCACCCAGACCTAGAAGGTCAAATTCTTAAAGCCAAAGACTTTACAGGATCAACCTCTGGTCCTTACGATACTAACGGACACGGCACTCACTGCGCCGGAGTAGTAGCTGGAAACAAGAATGACAGCGGTATTATAGGAGTCGCTCCAGGATGTAAGTTGTTGATAGGAAAGGTGTTAGACGATGAAGGAGCAGGTAATTCAAAAGGCATATCTGAAGGAATAAGGTGGGCAGCTGATTCAGATGCCGACATTATATCTATGAGCTTTGGGTCCTCGGTTAAGGACAAGGCTATAACAGCATCTATAAAGTATGCTTACTCAAAAGGGTGCTACTTAGTATCAGCGGCAGGTAACGAGGGACCAAGAGAGGGTACTACTAATTACCCAGCTAACTTAGACGAGTGTATCTCAGTGGCAGCTGTAGATAAGGACAGTTTGGCCGCTAAGTTCTCCAGTAGAGGAAAAGTTAACATAGCTGCCCCTGGAGTAGACATCACATCCTGCTGGCCCCCTAAAGGATACGCTAAGCTTTCTGGCACCTCTATGGCCACGCCCTTCGTAGCCGGGGTACTAGCACTAGTGCTTTCAGCCCTTAAGGCTGAAAACATTAAGTATAAATCGCTTATAAGTAAAATAACTGAGACATTCTACAAGACGGCAGTTGATGCTGGTAAGTCTGGATTAGACACTTCCTACGGATGGGGCCTTATAGAGCCTAGAAGCGCTATAAAGGAAGCCAAGAAGATAACATCATCTTCAAAAGCAGCGACAAATAACAAACCAGAGAGAATAGTAATAAGCTCATCAGACTTCACAAAAGATGGCTTAGAAAAGCTTATTTCTTTCGTTAAAAAGATATGCGATAATCAAAGCCTATAATAAGAGGCAGTCCTATGTTTGAGTTCCCTAGAGATGACCTAGACACACCGAATAAGGCGCAAGCCTTAATGGGTGGCTATTGGGCAGAGGTTTACGAAGGTAAGGATCAGATACAGGACCTAGTCTACTCCAGGAACACACTCTGGCAACAAGCAAGAGATGGGTGGGAGGACGCATACAGATCTAAGAGCCGGTTACTCATAACTCCGGTAACCACCAAGAACTGGCTATACTTTCCTATTATGCAGTCAAAGGGATCCTCCCCTAAAGACAATCATGGCGGGGGAAGGAACTACGGGGAATCAGAATTCCAGTACGGAGTATCCGTTGGGTACTCTTGGGACCTGCCTACGGGAGTTGTATCTATAAGTCAGATATATAACCGCATCTCTGATCCATCCTCGAGCCTTATAGAGACCATTGACTTCTACATAGACAATAAGATTAACAAGATAGTGTTCAGTAAAGACCCATTCTCTAATCCAAATTTTGCAGTAGCAACCGTTAATAGTCAGGATGGCACTTCAGATAAACAGTTAGCTATGTGGGCCTTTAACCCTAAAATAGATAAGCGGTCTATACAGCTTATATATGGGGCGCCTATAGGGGCTGACGGCAAATCCACAGATGACTATAAAAAATACGTTAATGGAATATACGATTCAATGATACTAGGCATGTCTTCAGGCAAGCTAGGTAATATGCTAGGGTCTGCTCTGAGCCTACCGGTATCATACTCAGACGAGACGGTAGAAAGAGTGCACGATACTACTAGAAAAGTAATAGTAACGGATAAGCGGGTTTACTTTGTGCCAAATGGGGCAACCTCATCTGTAGTAGTTGGCGATAAAGTAAAAGAAGGGCAGAGCCTATCAGACGCCCTTGTAGTTACAGAACTAAAGAGAAACTGCGATATATCAGACATAAAGGCCGTAAATCTTACAAAAGGATTTGTAGGAAATGGTTTTATGTACGACATAGGATTCGTTAATGACTTCGTAATACCGACAGTAACGTCTACCTCAGACGGCAGTACAGATTTTAGATTCTACATTGGGGGCCACCCTCTAGACGTAGAAAGGTTCTGGGAGATGGTAAATGATAGGGGAGCCGCTATGGGCCTTACCCTAGCCGAGGGCCTAGATAAGCGCGTGGACAAGATAGGTCAACCCGAGAAAGAGTCCCTGCCTGGGTACATTAATCCTTTAAGGTTTCTAGTGGACGAGATGATGCCTGGGGGCTTTACCCTGGTAAGTATTAAAGTAGACTCCATCTCAGACGGACTACCCAACCTTACTATGATACCGGACCTAATACCTTTAGGCAGTGGTATATTCTTCATTTTTGAAGCTCCACTCGCAATTGATAGCTTATTTGATGTACAATCAAATAGTGAAGATAAGTATACTGCTCTGGAAACTGTAGAAGGCTACATAGAGCCATACCTGCTAAATAGTGCCGTTACTTTGAAATCAATTAGTAGTTCATGTGAATGAGGTAAAGATGTCGAATAAAACTAATGGAGAGGTAGAAGGCTTCATAAAGACTTATGAAGTAACCAAGGACGGCTTATGGCTGCCTAAGGTATCATTCCATAATCAAATTCAATGGTCTTGGGGGTCTATAGCCTGCAAGCTATTTGGGGACGGCGCATCCGAATATAAAATAGCAGGAATGTATATAGAATTCGAGAACGTAGCTTCAGGGTCAGATACTGTTACCAGTCCTTCTTTTGACAGATCAGAGGGCATAGAGTATTACTCATCCCTTTCCTCTAGTGCTACACGTGATTTTTTACGGGTTCAGTTAATATCCAGCCCTAAGCCCTCGCTTATACCTGGTTACGAAGGTTCTACCACAACTGAAAACCAGTTGACTTTTTATGCCCAGAGTAGCGGAAGCATAGGAGTGCACGGTAGGACTTTTTCAGTAGGCTCTAATAGTAAGGTATTTGGGCTAGCTCTAGTAGCTATGCCTAAGTGGGAAGATCGTACTAGGGACGTTATATTCGCCCGCGAGTACTATCCTACAAATCAACAAGTTTTAAAACAGGCATCTAGCCAGATTGGAGTCAGCTGGACAGAGCAATTTAAGTAATAAATGAGGTGCAGTAATAATGGCATCATCTTGGACCAATAAAGTAGAACACGTAAACGACGGCGAACCTGTAGAGGCAAGAGTAGACAGTAGGCCTACTAGGGCCCTAGAGAATCAATCTAGGTACCTTAAGGACCGTATAGACGGTATTGAAAACAAAGAATCTTTAATACTATTTGAAGCCGCCGTAGAAGAGGCTGCTACCATAGGTATGGCCGTGTGCTGGAATGGGGCTACATCTAGATTTGAAAGGGCATTAGCAGAATTCAGATTCAACAGGGAAAACGGAGTTTTGGAGACGTCTCCACTTTCTGATGTAATAGGAGTCATAGGCTACAAGCACTCCTCCTCTGTAGCAGACATAATCATATTCGGTAAATACACTTTAAACATAGCTTCTGTTATGGACGACGCGGCGCCTGTAACCGCCGGTAGATACTTCCTATCCGGTAAGACTAAAGGTAAGCTGGCAAGAAGGCCTGCTATAGCAGACGTAGCCGTTCTACATGCTGACGGAAGTGGCAACGTATACGTACAACCACAGCTAAGGGATGGCCCATCTAACCACGTACACTATGAATTTGAATTAAGCTTAGCTCCTTGTGGTAGCGCGCCTGACCCAGGCGTAGGTGGTATCTACACAATAGTAAGCGTAGACGACAGCATAAAAGGATGGCTACCAGCTGGGCATAGCTCGTTTAACGACCTAGCGCCTACAGGGGCTGTGTTTGGATATAACTTAAAAGAGCACCAAGCTCTGTATAATGTATTTCCACCTATGCCACCAGAGGCAGCAAGTATAACCTTGTTTAGGGGAGACACTGACGGCTACGGAGTTGAGCTGCCAACTGGTACTACCGGTTTGGTATTAATCGATAATAACGGCATATGGTGGATGTCTAACTGCTATGCAGACGTACCATGGTCTAACTACTTAGGATCATCTTCCTCATCTTCCTCATCTTCCTCGTCCTCAATGTCTCAGGGGTCTTTGCCTGAATGCCCTAGGGATCTTTCAAGAAAATTAATATTAAGATTCTCAAAGTCATCCTACGGAAACGAGAAAACTGTTGTAACAAGCCTAGACGCTGTTACAGGGTCAGGTCTTTCTATCATTGGATGCTATGACAACAAGGCCGCAAATACAGGCCCCCTTAAAATAGATTTAGACTTGGCTCTAGCTATATCAAGCAACACTACGATAGGTTCTTTAGTGTTTAAGGATGTCGTATCTAATAAGTTTAACAGGGGCCGAGTTATAGAAGGCCTAGTCGCCGCCGATAACAGCATAACCCTGACGTCTACTCATAATAGAGTCTCAGGCGGTAACACTATTCATCAGGGCATAGTAACAATAGCCTCAAGCCTTGAAGCATCAGAGAGGTTCTTACAGCCACAGGTTGTAAGACTAAGCGATGCAAAAGAAAGATATTATCAAGAAATAATGTATCTAGCATTCCCCCCTTCTCAAGCTAGCTCTATAAGACTTAAAGTGTTAGTGCCTAATGCATCCACTTTGTCAGAGTCTCCTGAAGTAAAGCTGCGCCTAAGAATACTAGGAAGAACAACTGGAACTCTGCCATCCCTTACAGCTACATATAGGATTCTGCCTAATTCAGTCGGGAGCGGCACTGTCAACTTGCCAACTTCTGATAGTGCCCTTACGCTTACTACATCTCGTGCAATAGACGCAGACGAGTACACAAGCGTGGATAGCTCAGCAATAGATGTAGACGGGCAAGACATAATATTTTTTACTTTAAGCCGAGCCGCCGGAGACGGGTATTCCGGAGAAGTAGGAGTTATAGAAGCCGTGGCGGTGCTTACATAGGTCGTCATGGAGGTTCCTTTAAATGACTTTAGGAATTTGGAATGTAGAGTGGCTTAACGCCAACAGCCAGAGGAGCTACCCTTTGGCTGAGTTTTCATCCAAGGTTGACAGCTCCGGTACCTTTACCATACCAGATAGCTTACTTTTGGGGCTCTACATACCCATACATGCAGGTTTAGTTGTTTATCCTGAAAGCTTCTATGTAAAGTCTCTGTCTATATTTGCTACTGGCCTTAATATAGAGATAGGTTACTGGAATGGGTCTAGCGGTATAACGGCAGCCTCAGCTACTGTGGCGTTCTCATCCCACTCAGAGTATAAGACTTACTCGCTAGTCGGAGAAGGCATCTTTATAGATTGCTTCGGCAAGATAGTATTCGGAAAGCTGGACGAGCTCAGTTCCCTTCCGGCTGGTGCTTATGACTTTGACTTCCCTGCGGGACAAATAGATACTGACGCAATACGACCATCTATAAGAGGGGTAAGTAGTGTGTCCATAGTTAACGGCTCATCTACCTCGAACAGGCTGCAAGGAGACATATCATTTATAGCCGGTACTAATATGTCCATAAGCTCGTCAGGAAGTAACGGAACCTATGCTATAACGTTTAGCGCTATAAGCGGGCAAGGTCTTAACACTGACTGTAATTGCGTAAATGACAATATACCAAGTGACTGCATAAGAACCATAAACGGAGTAAGCCCTGATACGTCTGGTAATATAGCTATTACAGGCGATGACTGTGTATCTGTGTCGACTATACAGAATGGTATTCAGTTAGAGGATACCTGCTCAAAGCCATGCTGCGGATGTACAGAGCTTCAGGCAGTAACTAACGACCTAGTAAGATTTGGGGAAGCTGCCAATAGTCTAACTAATTTCTTAAATAGGCTAGAAGGGTCTGTAAACAGAATGAACCTTACTGTGCTAGGCAGTAGGCTTGGAGATGGTGGAGGCACCTGTTCTGGTTGATACCTAGGGATTAAACCTTATAACCTGCTGGGGAATAAATGGCTGTATCTTCTAATTATGGCTCTGGTGTGTTTCCTAATGGTACAGACTTTCCATTCGTTACTCCTTCACAAGATGTAAGAGGACTGTTTGAGGATTTGTTTTTATCTTTTGATAATAGGAGTTCGTACGTATATCCGCTAAAAGTATCACAGGTATCAGGGTTTAAGCTACCGTACGGCTCATCAAGTAGCAGCTCATCAAGTAGCAGCTCATCAAGCGGCTCTGCCTCTTACGAAGCAGAAGACAATATAATAATATCTGACAGCAATAATACAGTAGTATTTAACTCGTTCTCAGCTACCTCAAGCTCAAAAAGAGAATGGGGGTCTGATCGGGTAGTATATACTTGGGAGTCATCATCAGCTTTTCTTACTGTAGTTCAATACGTAGGATATGGGTCTACTGACAGGGAGAACGTATTTGAGCCAGTAAATGGAATACTAGACGAGAGATCTTACCAGAAAGAATCGTATAAAGTTAATTACATTAAGATAGGGTCGTCGTATTTAAAAGGCGATATATCCCTTGTAGCCGGTTACAACATGGTCTTCTCTATTAGGCCAACAGTGGATATAGAGGGCACTAGAAAGGTAAATCAGATACAAGTAGGGGCTGTAGGCGGGTACGGACAAGGAGTATACCCATACTGCCCTGAAGGGTGCGTGTCCGACGCTGTTAAAGGTATAAACGGTATAAGCCCATCTGTAATTGGGAACTACTCATTAATGGCAACTACCTGCTACTGGTTTGGAGTTGCAGGAGAAAGTGACTCAACAAGATACAGACCCTATGACGCATCTGACCACACCTTGGGCCTTAAAAATAACTGCCTTCCTTGCTGTGAGTGTGATGATTATGTCTACACTTATAGAGCCATACAGAATCTTTATTCAAGATTTAAAAATCTAGGCGACAGGACTATGAAGACAAGGACACAGCACTACGCCAACCAAGAAAGGTGGCTGCAGGGTAAGACTTGTAGAGAAAACTCGTCTATGCGTATATTTGCCCTTCCGGCCGCTGGTGGAATGGCCTCTATACTAGTAACTTATTGCAATACGACTCCTAACTATATAGGTCCTATAAGGCTAGAAGTAGACCTAGAGACAGGCGGTAAGGTCGGGTATATAGACAGTGGTAATGCAACTTGGTACCCGACTAACTCGGGAAGCCCTATAGCCATAGACCCAGAAGGAGATTGGCCTAATTATATTTTTAGGTGGGACAGCGTGGCCCCCGGAAGATCAGCTAAGATAAGGTTTATGATAAACGTACAGGAAGGGGACAGCTCTGATTACTTATTGGTATCAGCTCAGACCATATACGATACCGTTGATGAGACGATAATAGCTTCAGCTACACCATACTCAATAGGACTAAGGGATTAATGTCCATACTAAACAACAACTGGTTTAACCTTAACTCAACAAGAAGATATCCTGTTGATGACTTTGCTACGGGCGAGACCGACTCTGGCATCGATATGCCTAACGACATAATAACTGACGCAAGAATAAGGTTTCCGAGATCGGCTGGAAAATTTGCGTCTATAAGCAGTATTACATGCTCTAGTAAAATAATTACAGTAACTTTTGTAGGGCATGAACACCACCCAAACGAAGCGAGTACGTCATCATCGTCGGCATACTCCGAGGGGTTTCAGCCACTAGCCGTTATATCGCTACCTAAGCCTGTTACTCCAAATACTCCTTATCCTATAAGAGCACTTACTAATGGGGTGTTTGGATGGATAGTGTTCGGAGAAGGTATAGAGAAAGAATTCTCAGGAAGATTTAGCACCTCAGGGCAGGCAGTTCTACTTCCAAAGCTTGCTTACTCTTATAGTGTCTACCCTGTCACCTCTTTATCAGTACTAGATAACCAAGCTAAACTAACCAAAGACGTAACGCTAAGAGGTATAGGTGATTTAAAGATAACAAAAGAAAGCAGATATATAGATGGAATAGGAACAACCGATGCCATGGTTTTTCGTCTTGAAAACCAAGCCTCTACTTCTGGTATATTTGAAAAGTACATAGGACCGTGTCAGGGTAGGCCAGAAAGCGACTCATGCATGAAAGAGAGTGTGCAGTACATAAATGACATTTATCCAGACTGTAACGGAAATATAGATATTAATTTCTCGCAAAATGGACTGCACCAAAAAGAAATAATAAGTAGCGATCTGGTAGGTATAGCCCTAGAGATGCCATTAGGCCTAGCTGAGGCCTGCACTAGCAACGACTATCTGCCTGACAGTTTTGGTAATTTGCCTAACACGTATCCTGATGTATGCGAAGACGTAGCTGCCTCAGAGGGTGATCAAGACGCCACAGCAGAGATTTTAAACCTTATAGATGCTAACCAGAGCTTATCAAGTGCACATATAGGTACTACAGCGTTACCATACACAGACACTATGGCCCGAGACCCAGGGGCCGCAGCGCCGTATAGGATTGAGGAAGTTAAAGGAGGGTTTGAGTATTATGACTCAGTGTACGACAGAGGATTCCCTGAAAATGATGGTACAAAGGGATGGATAGTTACAAGTCCGGGATCAAGGTCTTTGGCTATATGGAACGATGAATCTTCTCACGATAGGGCATTCGCTAAAGATATATCTTTAGTAACTACAGGAGCTAGAGCATCTGTAACTCTAATGTTTAGCCCATTATCATCCCTAGGTTCAGGTGGTGTGGTTTTAGACTTTGGAACATCGTACGTACCAAGCTGCGATAAGTACGTTAAGACTTACTTTTTAGGTGCTGTAGACTTCTCCACTAAGACCTTGAAGATACTATATTGGAACGGGTTTTCTTTTGAGATACTGGCATCTAGCCTATCTATACAGGGTGTATCCCCAGGAGAATGGTATTCTCTAGACTTCCAGAAAGACACGGCGGACGTAGCAGCTGGAGGCATTAAATATAAGCTTAGAATGTACACATCTGAGACTTACTGGACAAACACGGCTACTAGCTCTTCTTTGTGGGCAGAAGTAGGAAGTACACCATACTCGGGATACTCTACCTCTATAGACGCTGGAGTTATACGAAGCGTAGAGGTTTACGCCCCCAGCAATGGTACAAACAATTATTGCGGAGTAGGGACTATAACCGGTAAACCTACCTTTTCATATTTCTTCGTAGCATAGGGAGTCGGTATGGGTCTTCAAAGAGAATACGGACAGGAGTGGAGGGACCAGAATAAGCCCACTAAATATCCATTCACAGATGCCAGTACACTGATGACCTCTAGTAATCTATACTTCTCTAAGGAGGCCGTATATGATGCTTCCTTCTACATAATAAATTGGAACTCAAGACTATACCTGACTGGCGTTGATGTTTACTCGTCACCTAATAAGTATGTAAGATTAAATATTGGAGACGTCTCCACTAATGCGGCCTACGCTGACGTAGACCCATTCGATATACCTGAAGTTATAAGGTTTCAGGATACTGCTGGTAGGCAGGCAGGTCTCATGGTGGTGGACCCAGTAGCTTTATCGTTTTTGCAGTCATGGACTTTAGGATCCCATTCATTTAGAAGGGGAGCCGAGTTTGTACCCTCAGTTGTAACACCCATGCCCTCTGGTTATGTGACGGCAATAAAGGATTCTGCCGGTAATTATTTAAGCGGTGATGTGTGGCTCATAGGCGAAGACGGCGTAATAATAAGTCAAAATTCAAAAGGAATAAGGGTGGATGTAGTAGGAGACCCGTTATTTAAGAGAAGAGATAACCCCTCCTCGTTTGTGACTCCTAGGTTTATTAAAACTATAAATAACGTAGCTCCTGACGAATACGGTGACTTTAAGATAGTAGTAGGAACCTACTTAGCTGGAGATACTATATTAAGGATCTACCCAGATAGCTCTTTACCTGGTCTTAGAGTAGAGTTAATAGGACAGTCCCTACAGTCAATAGTATAGATGGTGTAACGTATGTCAAAACAAGGCTTCTATTTAGATAACATGTTTAGGACCTATCCATTCGTAGACCCCATAACGGGCTCTATAGCCACGTTCCCTAAATCTACAATAGTAGACTTTAACTGCTACATATACAACGAAGTAGGGTACGTAGAAGGCGTAAATACAGTATGGCTTCACAGTACAGAGAGAGTCTCGGACACATTTATATTCAAATTTGCATCAGACGCTACTGGTCTATCCGGAAACTACCTTACATTTGTTACGCGCATTAATGACCCTGAGATGTCATATAGCTTTTCTGAGTCATCTGGGGAGTACACAAGCTCGTCTATTCCTATAGAAGAGTCGTGCCCTAAAAAAATAATATGGGAAGGTTATCTAATATCCGGTAATTTAAGCGAGCTAGCCGGACTCATGCCAAATGATGGAATAGCATACTCTACTAGCTCTGAGGCAAAGATAGAACCCTCTTTAATTATAAATATACAAAACAGCAATATAAGAACTATAAACATAGCAAACAAAATACCACTTCAAGCTACAGCCCCAGACGGATGTACCGCCTACTCAGAGGTAGGTGGCACCGTAGTCTACAGCAGATGCATTACAGGAGATGTAGTATTCGACCACGGGTATAGCTGTAACGTAGCTGCGTCTACGTCTATTAATGAAATAACCTTTACAACCGCTGTTGATGAAGCCATAAGAGGACAAGTATGCGGGGATACGCTATTTACTACAGGGGGCCCAGAGTGCTCTGAAACACTTAAGAGCATTAACGGCATGGGAGCTAAAAGATTATGGATTGTAGGAGGTAGGGGAGTAAGCCTGTCGGTTGACCAGACTACATTCTCTATAAACCTGTCAGCTACTCTAAGCGGCTTAGCGGTTTGTAATAACCCAGAAATGTATCTCTCTTCCGCAGTACTTGATTGAGTATTATTGTTAATATAGCCTAAATGCTAGTTTAGAATTATAGTGTATTATGTTGTTACTTTTACTTTATTGGTTTAATGGTGCCATAAATGGCGGATGTATTTGCTAATAGTACATGCGGCCTGCCGTATACTGAAGCCATTCCAAACTTTGATCTAATATCAAGTTGTACGCTTCCCGACCCCCCTCCGCCTATATATGACTGCCCAGATATAGATATAGCTGTTCCGCTGACCGGTTTAGTAGGACCTCCTGGTATACCAGGCATAGACGGACTAGACGGCGCGTGCCCCACAATAGATGTAACAGCAACAACCAGAACTAGCATAGGTATCTCTGAAGCTGCGGTAACTGTAACCACAACTAATTACTCTGATGCCTGCGCTCCAACCATAGAGTTCGATTTTGTAATTCCTATGGGTCCAACTGGACCTTGTCCTGCGCTAGATATAACAGCAACTACTAATACTAGCGTAGGAGGCTCTGAGGCGGCAGTAACTGTAACCACAACTAACTACTCTGATGCCTGTGCCCCAACTATAGAATTTGATTTTGTAATTCCTATAGGGCCCGCCGGTCCTTGTCCTACGCTAGATGTGACAGCCACCGCTACGGCTAGCATAGGGGGCTCTGAAGCAGCGGTAACAGTAAACACAACTAACTACTCTGATGCTTGTGCCCCCACTATAGAATTTGATTTCGTAATCCCTATGGGGCCAGCCGGCCCGTGCCCTACCTTAGATATCACAGCTACTGCTAGGACTAGCGCCGGCATGTCTGAGGCAGGGGTAACTGTAAATACAATAAATTACTCTGACGCTTGTGCCCCTACTATAGAATTTGATTTTGTGCTACCTGTAGGTCCTGCAGGGCCCTGCCCTGCGCTAGGGGTGACTGCTACTGCAAGAACCAGTATAGGTACTTCCGAGGCTGCGGTATATGTAAACACGGTTAATTATTCTGATTCTTGCGCCCCTACTATAGAATTTGATTTTGTGCTACCTGTAGGTCCTAGGGGGTCTATTGGCCCGATGGGGTCTATTGGCCCGATGGGGTCTATTGGCCCGATGGGTCCTATGGGGTCCACTGGCCTGCCTGGCGAGGTTGGACCATGCCCTACTGTTTCAATAACGGCCAATATAACTACGTTAGAAGCAAGCGAAACAGCTAGCTTAAACGTTACAACCGAAAATAATTATGAGGAATGTACCACTAACTTAGATTTTGAATTCTATATACCAAGAGGGCCTCAGGGATACCCAGGCTCGGACGGGTATGACGGGTCAATGGGGCCTCAGGGATACCCAGGCTCGGACGGCCGAGATGGATATGATGGATATAACGGATCAGATGGACCTCAAGGGCCTCAGGGGTACCCAGGATCAGACGGATTAGACGGATTAGACGGATATAACGGATCAGATGGATGCTCCCCTTACGTTTGGATATCTCCTGGCGGTGTTACCGTTAACACTAGTGAAGGCGCGCAAGCTACAGCCAGCGTAATACCGGGGCCCGACGGTAGTGGAAAAGACTGTGGATATGAACTAAGATTTGATTTTTATATTCCACCAGGCCCTCAAGGACCTAGAGGCTCAGACGGATTAGACGGCTTAGATGGTTACAACGGATCAGATGGACCTCAAGGGCCTAGAGGCTCAGACGGATTAGACGGATCAGACGGCTTAGACGGATATAACGGATCAGATGGACCCCAAGGTCCGCAAGGTCCGCAAGGAACTCAGGGCTACCCAGGATCAGACGGATTAGATGGACTAGACGGATATAACGGATCAGATGGATGCTCACCCTATGTTTGGATGTCCCCTGGCGGTACTACCTTAACTATAATAGGGCCTGAAGAATCGGCTAAAGTTACGGCTAGTGTAACTCCTGGGCCTGATGGTAGCGGAAAAGAGTGCGGGTATGAACTAAGATTTGATTTTTCTATACCATCAGGCCCTCAAGGACCTAGAGGATCAGACGGATTAGATGGACTAGACGGACTAGATGGATATAACGGATCAGATGGCTGCGATCCCTATGTTTGGATATCTCCTGGCGGTGTTACCACTAAAGGGGCCGAAGGAGCCCAAGCTACAGCGAGTGTAATACCGGGTCCTGATGGTAGCGGAAAAGATTGTGGGTATGAACTAAGATTTGATTTTTATATTCCACCAGGTCCTCAAGGATCAGCTGGATACGACGGGTTAGACGGATATAACGGATCAGACGGATCAGACGGATGCTCTCCCTATGTTTGGATATCTCCTGGCGGTACTACTTTAACAATATTAAAAGCTGAAGAAGCGGCCAAGGTTACAGCAAGTGTAATACCGGGTCCTGATGGTAGCGGAAAAGATTGTGGGTATGAACTAAGATTTGATTTTTCTATTCCATCAGGGCCTAGAGGATCAGACGGCCTGGACGGCCTGGACGGATATAACGGATCAGATGGGTCTGACGGGCCTCAGGGTACTCAAGGACACAGAGGATCAGATGGACTAGACGGCCTAGATGGATACAACGGGTCTGACGGGCCTCAGGGGCCTCAGGGACCTAGAGGGTCGGATGGACTAGATGGACTAGATGGATATAACGGATCAGATGGCTGCGATCCTTATGTTTGGATATCTCCTGGCGGTACTACCGTCGTTGCACTAGGTCCTGAAGAAGCCGCTAAAGTAACAGCAAGTGTAATACCAGGGCCTGATAGTAGCGGAAAAGCTTGTGGATATGAACTAAGATTTGAGTTTGGTCTTCCTAAAGGCGGACAAGGGGACCCGGGCTTAGACGGTGAAGACGGTTTAGACGGATATAACGGATCAGACGGAATGGACGGCAATCAAGGCCCACAAGGAGACTATGGCCCACAAGGAGATTACGGCCCTCAAGGAGACTATGGCCCACAAGGAGATTACGGCCCACAAGGAGACTACGGCCCACAAGGAGCAGACGGCCCCCAAGGAGACTATGGCCCCCAAGGAGACTATGGCCCCCAAGGAGCAGATGGTCCACAAGGAGATTACGGCCCACAAGGAGCAGACGGAAACCAAGGACCGGCAGGCAATCAAGGCCCAGATGGAAACCAGGGCCCTCAAGGCTCAGACGGCCCTCAAGGAACATCAGGCCCTCAAGGC
>Ga0049080_10000361_pt1 | contig 15018 bp, 20 predicted proteins | sample GreLakmeER15MSRF_FD_66716 | JGI IMG/M metagenome (GOLD analysis project Ga0049080, IMG submission 66716) | Freshwater lentic microbial communities from great Laurentian Lakes, MI, USA - Great Lakes metaG ER15MSRF | ecosystem: Environmental > Aquatic > Freshwater > Lake | place: Great Lakes... | reverse complement strand
AAGTTTAGGTTCTTGTCGGCTAATGGCTTTAAGTTTGTCATCCGTGACCAGACCACCAACTATCGGGTTGTTGTGGAAGCTGAGAAGGGAATTTACACAGCCGAGCTGTTCTTTGGAGCTGCTGTTCAGCTTGCACAAAGTGCTGAGGTGTCTCAAATCAACACCAAGGTGGACATCATGGCTATTGACTTGGATGCTATCAAAGGCACAGGACATACGAAAGATGTACACAGCTTGACAAACATTAAGAAGAAGGCAGCTCTAGCAGCAGCCCTAAGCGCATAAGGAAGAACATGGGAATACGACAAACACCTAGAACTCTCCCCACAGTGGGGATGATGGCAGATGGGGTACAGAGTGCCTCTAATGCTACAGGCATGGTTGGAGAAGCTCTTGGTCTGCCTTATGTAGCTAAAACATTAGACCGCTTGAGCTATGGAGAACCTCTAACAACAGGACAAGGCATGACAACACGCCTACGGCCTGACACTATGGGAGCAGCAGGAGCTGTAGGTCAATTCTCTCCTGTAGGGGCTATGAAGCCTCTAACAATGGGAATGGGAGCAATGGTTCAACCTGCAACGCTCGATAGTGTCATCCAACTCCTATTAGAGAAATACACCAACAAATGATAGACAACGAACTTACTCAATACTATGAGCAAAATTTCTCAATGATGGCTACAGAAGGCTGGAAGTTCTTTATTGAGGATATGGAAAAGATTAAGACTAGCATCAACAACATCTATGAGGTCAAGGACGAACAAACATTAAAGTTTCGCCAAGGGCAGTTGGACATTATTGATTTAGTTTTAGGGCGTAAGGCAATGTGTGAGGAAGTGTACGAGGACATTACAAATGAAACGAATATTTGAATTCCTGTGCGACAACAACCACATCACAGAGCATTACATTGACGAAGACGTAAGAGCTGCAAAGTGTAAAATTTGTAGCAAAGACGCAATACGGATTGTTTCAACTCCCCGTGTTGCCCTTGAGGGCATTACAGGAGCTTTCCCCGGAGCAGCAGATGCTTGGGTAAGAAAGCGTGAGGAGAAACTTAAACAAGAACGGAAGAAGGCCGCTGAATAAGCACAAGCTGGATTCATATTTAAATGTCCTAAAACCTCATTGAGGCAGGATGAAAGGTAAACATGGCAATTTTTGAAGAAGACACATTGGTTGATGAGAAGTTTGACGACATCACCGAACAAGACAATACATCTCCTGTAGAGGTATTAGACGCCCCCAACAAGCCCTCAATTCCCGATAAATATGTCGGCAAGAGTTTAGAGGACATTGTGACGATGCACCAAGAGGCTGAAAAGCTCATTGGGCGACAGGCACAAGAAGTAGGGGAGGTTCGAAAACTAGCAGACGAACTCATTAAGCAACAACTTGTCCCAAAGCAACAAGAACCTGTACAACAAGAAAACGAATACGACTTCTTTGAAGACCCCAAGAAGGCTGTTCGACAGGCAGTGGATAGTCACCCCGATGTTCTTGCAGCAAAGCAAGCAACACTAGAAATGAAACAGATGCGTAGTCAGGAAGTGCTCAATAAAAAGCATCCGGACATGGCAGACGTTGTAAAAGACAGTGAGTTCATCGAATGGGTTAAGGCTTCTCCTGTGCGTCTCAATTTATACGCACAAGCTGATGCTCAATACAACATTGAAGCTGCCGACGAGCTGCTCTCAACATTCAAGCAAATTCGCTCTGTAAAAAGCCAACAAACTCGTGATGACGGACAACAAGTCCTAAAGCAGAACTTGAAAGCAGTTGGTGTAGATACAGGCAATGGCAACGGTGGTTCTTCACAGAAAATCTATCGTCGAACCGACCTCATTCGGCTTCAAATGACAGACCCTCGGCGTTATGCTGCTTTAGGGGATGAAATCCTCGAAGCATATTCGCAAGGACGGGTCAAATAGTCGCCTTCGGCTCCCCGCCGTTGGCAGATACAAATCAACATTAAGGAAATTTTAATATGGGTCTCGGAACCGCACACGTAACAAAAACCACGGCACAAACATTCGTACCAGCAATTTGGTCGGATGAAATTGTAGCCTCTTACCAAAAGAACTTGGTAGCAGCAAACCTCATTAAGAAAATGAGCTTCAAGGGTAAGAAAGGCGATACCATCAATATCCCTGCTCCTACTCGTGGCTCTGCTTCTTTGAAGGCAGCTTCTACACAAGTAAACCTTATTGCCGCAACAGAGGGCAATGTTCAGGTGCTTATCAACAAGCATTACGAATATTCTCGCCTCATTGAGGACATTGTAGAAGTACAAGCCTTGAACTCTTTGCGTCAGTTCTACACTTCCGATGCTGGTTACGCATTGGCCCGTCAGGTGGACACAGATGTGTTGGCCTTGGGTCGTGACGCTAACGGCGGTGGCGGTACTCTCGCCTATTCAGGTGCTTTCTCTGGCGCAGACGGTACTACCGCCTATGTTGCTGGTGCAAACACTGGTTTAGGTGCTCTCACTGATTCTGCTATTCGTCGTAGCATTCAGCGTTTGGATGACAACGATGTCCCTATGGACTCTCGTTTCCTCATCATTCCTCCTTCCACCCGTAACACCATGATGGGTATTAATCGCTTCACTGAGCAAGCCTATGTTGGTGAACAAGGCTCTGGTAACACCATCCGCAACGGTGAAATCGGTAATGTCTATGGTATCCCTGTGTTCGTTACCTCGAATGCAGAGACCACCTCTGGCAGCACTGCTTGCCGTATTGCATTGATGGGTCATAAGGACGCTGGTGTGTTGGTCGAGCAAATGGGTGTTCGTTCACAAACTCAATACAAGCAGGAATATCTTGCTACTCTGTACACGGCTGATACCTTGTACGGTACTAAAGAGTTGCGTGACTTCAGCCTCGTAGCCTTGGCTGTACCAGCCTGATAGAACGAAAGAGGGAGAGTCTCAAAAGGACTCTCTCCTTTTTAGAGGGCTTTATGTAGAGCTTTCCATAAAGGAGAAACCAATGAAATTTAAATGTAAACACACAGGACAGGTATACGAGTTTTTGGTAGAACACGACATCAAAGAGATGCTTAAGCACCCTGAATACTCTGCTGTTACAGAAGCTCTGCCTGAAGCTCCTGTAGAAGCCAAGCCCAAGAAACAAGTTAAGGAAGCGTAAATGACTATATATCATGGAGTAGGAGGAGGTGGAGACGCTACCTCTGATATTGAGCTTAATGCTCTTACTACGTTGTCTACAACCGCTACAGATGCTGCTATAGCTGCTCAGGCTGCTCAAAGCGCAGCTACGACACAGGCAGGAATTGCAACAACACAGGCAGGGAATGCCAGTGCCTCTGCTTCAGCCGCTGCTGCTTCTGCGGCTGTGGCTTCTGCTTTAACAGGAACAGTTCCTTCTCAAGCAGGGAATGCAGGGAAGTTTCTCACCACTGATGGTACAGCCATTTCTTATGCTGCTGTTCCTTATTCAAGCGTGACAGGAACCCCTACATTAGGCACAGCAGCGGCTACAGACAGCACAGCCTATGTGTCTTCTTCTGCTAATTTAGGAATGAAGAACAAGATTATTGACGGGGGTTTCATTATCAACCAACGGGGATATGTCTCCGGTACAGCTTTATCTGCTGGCTCGTATGGGCACGACCGCTGGAAGGCAGGAGCAGGTGGAGCCACTTACACATTCACCCAAGGGGCTTTAGGAGTTAACACAATCATCACCATTACTGCTGGTACGGTTGTGCAAGTCATTGAAGGCTGCAACCTGCCCGAAGGAGGCACTTATGTGCTGTCATGGACAGGAACAGCACAGGGTAGACTTAATGGAGGCACTTACGGGGCTTCTGGCACTGTGACAATAGCAGGATGGGTAGCAGGTACAAACTTGAATGTTGAATTTAGCACAGGCACTTGCGGGAGCGTTCAGTTAGAAAAAGGAAGTACAGCCGCATCGTACGACCATAGGCCTTATGGGACGGAGTTGGCTTTGTGTCAGCGGTATCTGCCTATTTTAGAAGCTGGTTCAAGCATTTCTGGTTATGCAATTAATGCAACAACAACGTACTGTGTTTTTCCTTTTGCTGTAACTCCAAGAGTTGCCCCAACTGGCTTATCAACCACCGTATCAGGATTTGTTTATAACGCCACTGGTACAGGACTTACTATGACATCAATAGGTTTTGTTTCTGCGGGTTTATCTTCCGTATTTGTAAACCCAAGTGTTGCTGCTGGTTTGATAGCTGGAAATGGAAGTTATGTAACCGCCAGCAATGATGTTTTATTTACAGGGTGTGAACTATGAACGAACCAACTTGGAAGCTAATGCCAACGCTCCCAGCTCAAACGGCGCAAGTCGTATGGCGCAAATGGCCCGATGGCAAACAAGAATCTTGCCTTGTTACGGCTGAAGAATACCTAGCTTGGCTTGCTGAGGGCAACACACCACTACCTGCGGACACATCTTCTTAAAGGAAACAATATGAAAGCAATGCCTATTCGCGGTCAACGTACCGCTACCAACAAGAAACGTAAGAAACCAGCTCCCATGCCTACGCCGAAGAAAGGTTACTAATGGCTCTCCCCTCATATTTAGACCTAGTAAATGAGGTGCTTATTCGTCTCCGTGAGCCAGAAGTGACCACGGTGAATGAGCACGTCTTGTCACGTCTTGTCGGGAAGTTTGTCAATGACGCTAAACGACAAGTGGAAGACAGCTATGATTGGAATGCTCTCACTACAACCCTTACAGCTTATACGGTTGATGGTATTTTTAATAGTGTTATGGTGGGTTCAGGTGCTCGGTTTAAGCTCATTGAGATTTACAACAACACAGGTAAATATTACTTACAGAGTAAAAGCACCTCAGAGATGACTCAATACCTCTTGGGCGGGGAAACCCCTCAAAAGGGACAACCTCTGTATTATAACTTTAATGGCATTAACAGCAACGGAGATACTCAGTTTGACTTGTTTCCTGTTCCAGATGGTGAATACCAAATCTTCTTTAACATCTATCAACCACAAGATGAACTAAAGACAGACAGCAACACCATGAAGGTTCCTAAAGAGCCTGTTGTTTTGTTAGCCTTAGCTCGTGGCTTGGTTGAACGAGGTGAAGACGGAGGCTTGGCAAGCAGCGAGGCTTATTCAATGTACAAGAGCGTATTGTCAGACTACATTGCCATTGAGCAAAGCCGTTACCCTGAGCTTGATAGCTGGAGCTGGACATAGTGACACAAAACATACAAACCTTCTCTGTAACAGCTCCCGGCTTCTTTGGTCTAAACACACAAGACAGCTCTTTAGACCTAGAGCAGGGATGGTCTCTGGTAGCTAATAACGCTGTCATTGACAAGTTTGGTCGTATAGGCGCACGTAAGGGCTGGCTTCCACAGAACACAGCTTCGGGGCCTCTAGGCTCTGCTGCTATACGCACCATTTCTGAACACGTAGATGATGCAGGTAATGTGTTTACATTGGTGTTTGGAAACAACAAGGTGTTTAAGCTAACAGGTGGTGCTCTAGTAGAACTCACCTACGGCGGCGGCGGCACAGCTCCGACAATAACAGGAGACAATTGGAGCGTTTCTAACATGGGGGGAGCAGCTTTTGCTTTCCAACGAGGACATGACCCCATTGTGTTTGATTCCATTGTCTCAGCTTCTACCTACAAACGTGTTAGTGAACTAGCTGGCTACAACGGCACAGTGCAACAAGCCAACTTCAGCATGAGTGCTTGGGGGCGTATATGGAATGTTGACACAACCACTGAGAAAGGTCTCATCCAATATAGCGACATTCGCCACCCTGAGCACTACAACACAGGAAGCGCAGGAACATTGAATGTTGATACGGTTTGGCCTAATGGTAACGACACCATTACAGCTCTAGCAGCTCATAACGACTTCTTGTTCATCTTCGGTACTCAAAACATATTGGTGTATTCAGGAGCTTCGTCAATAGCTGACCCCTCTCCTACATTCCGTCTCTCAGACACAATTACAGGCATTGGCTGCATTGCTAGGGACAGTGTACAGAACACAGGCAGCGATGTCATCTTCTTGTCTAAGACAGGGGTACGTTCAGTGCTTCGAACCATACAGGAAAAGAGTGCTCCATTTAGAGACCTCAGCAAGAATGTCCGTGACGACTTGATGCGTACCTTAGACGGTACAGACCTAAGCCTCGTAAAGAGCGTGTACAACCCGTTAGAAGCCTTCTACCTGTTGACAGTGCCTATCACCAATCAGGTCTATTGCTTCGACACCAAACAGCCCTTACAGGACGGAAGTGCTCGTATCACCACATGGGACAGCATTACACCAACCTGCTTCTGCTCCTTACGGGATGGTAGTCTTCTAATTGGTAAAGCTGGATATGTCGGGAAATATACAGGCTATTTTGATGACACAGCTAAGTATCGGTTTCAATACTTCACCAACCATGCTGACTTAGGACAACCAAGCATAACAACAGTGCTAAAGAAACTAAGCATTGTGGTTATTGGAGGGAGTGGTCAATATGTCACTATCAAATGGGGCTACGACTTCAGCAGCAACTATCAGGCTCAGAACGTACAGATTCCTGCTCAAGGAGAAAGTTTCTACGGGGTGTCTGAATATGGTATAGCTAAATACTCAGATGGTGTTGCTCTACAAACTTTAGTGGCTTACCCCACTAGCAGCGGCAAGATTGTTCAGACAGGGTATGAAAGCGACATTCAGGGCTTCCCTTTGAGCATACAGAAATTAGAGATACAGGCCAAGAACGGCAAAATTGTTTAAGGAAACAAATGACAAATTATGTAAAAAGTACAGCCTTTACCTCTAAGGACACGCTCCCTAGTGGTAATGCTCTTAAAATTGTAAAGGGAGCAGAGCTTGACACTGAGTTTAATAACTTAGCCGCCTCCTCAGCTACCAAGGCAGACCTGTTGTCTCCTGCTTTCACAGGAACACCAACAGCTCCTACAGCGGTTGTAGGAACAAGCACTACACAACTAGCCACCACAGCCTTTGTTGTTGCTAACACCTCTCCAACAGGCACTATCAATATGTGGCCCACAGCAACAGCCCCTACAGGCTTCTTGTTATGTAACGGAGCTACAGCCAACCGCATCACCTATGCAGCTTTGTTTGCTGTCATTGGTACGGTGTATGGAGCTGGTGACGGAAGCACAACCTTCAACGTACCAAACTTTGTCAACCGAAGCCCCATTGGTGCAGGTAGTTTATATGCTGCTAACACACAGGTAGGTTCTAAAGATGCTGTGCTTGTGTCTCACACCCACACGGCAACAGCCTCTGATTCAGGCCATTCGCACACCTACGTTAACACAGGTGCTCGCTATATTAACCAAGGTGGAGGAGACCTAGCCTATGTAGCCACTCCGGGCAGCACAGTGGCTACAGGGGCAGCATCCGCTGTGGTTTCTGTGGGCATTTCGACAGTAGGCTCATCAGGTACAGATGCAAACCTACAGCCTTCTCTCGGCATCTTCTTCATTATTAAAACTTAAGCGCAAGGACATATAAATGTTACCATTACTTTTAGGAGCAGGTGCTAGTCTTCTTGGCGGTTATATGCAAGGAGAGAGCAACAAGCAAGCAGCTCAAACACAAGCAGCTGCACAAACAGAGGCTGCTCGCATAGCAGCAGATGCACAACGGTTTCGACCTGTAGGGGTTACAACAGCCTTTGGTAAGAGCAACTTCGGTACAGATGCTCAAGGGAATTTAACCTCAGCAGGTTACACCCTCAGCCCAGAACTAGCAGCACAGCGAGATGCTTTCTTAGCACGGGCTGGTGGGTCTGGCATGGACATGGTTGAACAAGGTCGTGTAGCAGGACAGGGACTGTTTGACCTTGGCAAGGGATACCTAGCAACATCGCCTGAGCAAGCAGCTCAGAGCTGGATGCAAAGTCAACAAGAGCTGTTACGACCCGGTCAAGAACGAGCCTATGCTCAATTAAATCAAAACCTGTTTAATACAGGCAGGGAAGGTTTATCCATTGCTCAGGGAGGTTCTCTCGGAGCAGCAAACCCAGAAGTGCAAGCCTATTACAACTCCCTCGCACAACGAGACCGACAGCTTGCTATAGATGCAACAGCAGAAGGCAGAGCACAAACTGACTATGGAGTGGGGCTGTTAGGAAGCGGCATTGGCCTCACCTCTAAAGCCTATGACCCTTATAAAACAGCGTTTGGGTTAGGACAGAGCTTAGAGACAGCAGGACAAGGGGCTTTAACTCTTGGTAGCGAGCTTGGTGGTCGTTCTGCTACAGCAGGAGCTAATGCAGGTAACACCCTGTATCAAGGAGGAATGGCAGCAGCAAACACTATGGGAGCAGCCAATAAGCAGAACCCTTGGGCAGATGCCATTGGTGGTGCTTTAGGTAACTCTCAGTTTACATCAGGTGTTGCTAATATGTTCAATAGACCCACAGGTACTTTCAAAGCTGACCCCGGTGCTTATGCATTGGGCACAAACTATTGGGACTAAGGAATAAATATGACTGAAATTGTAAAAGGACTATTTGGCTTCTCTCCTCAAGAGCTTGCTATGCAACGTGACCAAGAGCTGACAACAAAGGCTAATGCCTTTGCTCAATTGTCTCCTGAACAACGAGCCACACAGATGCTCTACAAGGGTGGAAACCAGCTTGCAGGAGCTGTTGGTGGTATGCTAGGGGCACAAGACCCTCAGATGAAGAAAAGCAGCGACCTACAAGGCATTCTCCAAGGGGGAGACCTTAATTCGGTTGAAGGCTTAAAAGCAATGGGTGACAAAGCAGCAGCTTTGGGCTACGGTACAGAAGCACAGCAGATGTATGCCAAGGCTCAAGAGGTAGCACAGTCTCAAGCAGTTACCCGTAAAGCAACAGCAGAAGCAAGGAAAGTAGAGCTGTCTTCTCAACAAGAAGAACAACTACGCACAGAGCTTTCTGCCCTTCCTCCTAACGCCACAGAACAAGACGTGATGGCTGTTATGGTGAAGTACGGAAGCCCTGACAAGGTGTTTGCAGCCTTACAAGCATCACAGGCTCGTCGAGACACAGCAGAAGCTAAGGTTGAAGCTGCAAAAGAGGCTGGAGCAGCTAAGGTTGAAGCTGCTAGAGTGGCTGGAGCTACTGCTAAAGAGATTGCTCAAATGAGAGCAGACACAGCTAAAGAAATTGCAGCAATGCGGTCAGAAGACAAACGAGAAGCTGCTGCTACTAAGAAAGCAGAAGCAGGTAACAAGCCTTTAGCTCCTTCTTTACAGAAAGGTGAAGATGCTGACTTAGCTCAAGTGGATAACCTGTCAGCTCAACAAGAGGTGTTAAGAGCAGCCATTGCTTCTGTAACGCCAGACCCTAAGACAGGACAGTCTTCTCTTGTCCTTGGCCCTATTCGTAACATGAAATATGAGGCTGATAACTTGTCTGGGAATTCTACACCACAAAGCCGTGCTTATGCCAACTTAAAGAGTTCGGTTGATAGTGCTGTTAACTTACAAGTTAGTGCTGAAAAAGGTGTTCAAACTGATGCTGACGTGTTGCGTTTTGCCAAGGCTCTTATTGCAGCTTATGGACGGAACGACACCAAGGCAACACAAGAAGCCCTAGTAAAATACAACGGTGCTATTGTCACAGCTCAGAACAAGCTCAAAGGGCGTATTGATAGCCGTAGGAAGTCTCAAGGAGTAGATGTTTATTATAAGGATGACCCAACAGCAGGGACAGCAGCCAATCCTATTAAACTTAACTAAGGAAATATATGGCGGTTTATGAATATAACGGGAAGGTTTATGACCTACCTAATGGGTTGTCCAACGACGAGGCTCTTACTAAAATACGAACAAGTTTAGGAGAAGACCTTTCTACACCTATCCCCGGCTCTCAAACAGAAGAACTAGCTCAAGCCAATACACGAACCTTAAAGAAGGCAGGTAGTTTTGTTGAGGATGTAATCCGAGGAGCAGCAGACACAATGACCTTTGGCACTGCTAATAAAATGGCTGCTAAAGTGGATGAGATGCAAGGAAAAGGGACATACGAAGAAGCCCTAGCAGCTCAACAACAACGTGACGCAGAAGCAGGAAGTGGAAGGCTTGTCGGACAAATTGGAGGAGCTTTTGCAAACCCTCTAGCTCGACCAATAGCTGCCGTATCGACAAGAGTAGCACCTACTCTCAGAGTAACTCCTGAAGTGGTTAATCCGACCATCCAAGGAGCTTTGTACGGTGCAGGTAGTGCAGACCAGAACCAAGGAACAGCAGCGGCTTTCGGAGCTGCTACAGGCCTTGCAACAGGCGCAGTATTTAACATTGGCGGGAAGGTTGCTGAAAGTGTCTTTAGGACACGAGCTGCTAAAGACCTCCCTACGCCACAAGCTGTACGAGATAAAGCAGGAGCCATTTATGACCAAGCTAACAGCCTTGGTGTCACCCTTCAACCCACAGCTATTACAGGGGGTCTTGCAGACTTACGGGCTGCTCTTGCTAAAGAAGGGGTAACTCCCACTAGCGCAGCAGCAGACGATAAAGAAGCAATGGCTCTCATTGGTAAGCTAGAGACAATGGCTACAAACCAGCCTGTCACATGGCAGGTAGCTGAGAAAATGCGTAGTGTGGCTGCTGGTGTTGCTAGGGATAAGAACTCCAGCGACACGCTTAAACGACTAGCAGGACAGGTTGTAGAAAAGATTGACGATACAGTTGCCAACTTAAAACCTACTGATTTTGTTAAAGGAGCTGCTGATGCAGGTCAAGCTATGAAGCTAACCACTGAAGCACGACAAGCATGGAAGCAATCTCGTAAAGCTGACATCTTTGAGAACATTCTTACAAAGGCAGAGACTACAGCAGGTCAGCCCGGACGAAGCGAAGCTAGGGAAATTCAGACAAAGCTAACTTCTTTAATCAATTCAAAGGAGTTTAACCTGTTCTCTAAACCAGAACAAGAGATGATTAAAGCTGCTCAGAAGTCTTCTACTACAGACAAAATTGCAAGTATGTTGTCTAATCTACAGATTGGAAAGAGTATGTTCATTGGGGGTGGAGCTACAGCAACAACAGCTTTTGTAGGAAGTCCTATGCTGGCTGCTGGTCTACAGGCAGCAGCTTATGGTGCAGGAGGAGCAAGGAATATAGCTAAGAGAAGTGAGGTGACAAACCTCTCTAAGGAAATTGCTTCAGGTACTCGTTATAGCCCTAAGATTAACACTGACTTAATGAACTACATTGCTGGTGCGGGTGGTCTTATGACTGCTCCCGGAGGCTTACGATGAACTTTGGTACTAAAAGCGAGGCTTTCTTAGCCTGTGTGCATGAAGACCTACAGAAGGTGATGCACAAGGCCATAGAAGCCCCTCCTTACGACTTCAGCATCACGGATGGTCTACGAACGCTAGAACGCCAGAAAGAGCTTGTAGCAGCTGGAAAGAGCAAGACCATGAACAGCAGACATTTAACAGGGAAGGCTGTGGATGTCTGTGTGCTCATTGATGGGAAGGCTTCATGGGAGTTTCATAAATATGAGGAGCTTGCAGAGCACATTCTTGGGGTGGCTGAGGTATTAAAGATTCCTTTAATATGGGGAGGCTCTTTTAAAGGCTTCAAGGACGGGCCACATTGGGAATTGGACAGAAAGGTATATCCATGAGCTTGTTATTAGCCTTGTTATACCCTATAGCCATCCAAGGCACTAGAGGAGGGCTGTGGTACTTGCTGCTGCCAATTACCATAGTGGCGTGGGCGGTTGATGTTATAGCCAATTACACGGAACTAGCCCTGCTCACATGGGACTTCCCTCGAAAGGGGGAACACACCTTCAGCACTCGCTGCTTGAGGCTCATTAAACAAGACGGGTGGGCTGGCTTTGTTGGTCGTAAGACACAAACCTTCTGCAACTTCTTTTACAAAGGACACATATAATGGGAGTTGATATTATTCTAGGGCTTGCCTCTAAGGTGTTTGATAAGGTGTTCCCAGACCCCTCTAAAGCAGCAGAAGCAAAGCTAGAGCTGATGAAGCTACAGCAGAACGGGGAGCTAGCAGCAATGATGGCTCAAACAGAGATAAACAAGACGGAAGCAGCTAGCAGCAGCATATTTGTAGCTGGTTGGAGACCGTTCATTGGGTGGGTGTGTGGACTAGCTCTGATGTATCAATATTTGGTGCGTCCTCTAGTTGTAGCCTTCTTTCCTGCTCTGTCCTTCCCCGGTCTGGATGACAACTTATGGCAACTAATGATGGGAATGCTAGGGATGGGTGGTCTACGGACATTTGAGAAGACCAAGGGGGTAGCGTCCTAGCAGACGCATGAGCCTCCTAAGAAACAACAAAGCCGCTAAAGGGAACTACCCTCTAGCGGCTTTTTGCTGTTTGCGAATAGCAAATGTTATGCCTGTTTCTCTTTCAACGGAATACCTCCATCATCTCCGTCTAGGTATATTTCAATGCGAAACACACCTAATGAAATAGTGATGGTGGCACAAGCAGCTCCTTCGTTTGGGATGTTGCCATCATCGTCCATCTCATAGGCAACACCACTCTCGATGCCAAACACCAAGCCAGATATCCAATCAATATCAATTTGCATAAGTTTCTCCTTTGTATGCCTTCGTCCAAGGCTGCCCTGTGTCCCTATGAAATACTATTTCAGTGCAAGCCTCTTTTAAAGCCTGTTCTGCTGCTCGTATAAACTTAGGCAGACTGCCTTGAGACACAACAAACTTAAACACTTCTAGTTTACCTGTGCTTTCGACAGCTCTTGCCATGTAATAGCACCCAAAGCTGCCTACCCATTGTCGAGGTAGTTTGTCGTAATAAACTATCACCGTTGGCTCCTTGTAAATTGATGCAACAAAGCACCAAAGCTGTCAACAAACACCTCATCATGGTCGTTACGCCCCATTGAGAACAACACGGCATGGGTTAGCTCATGATAAAACACCTGCTCGGCATACAGGGGGTTTAAACCCTCCTTAATGTAAATAGTAAAGACAGCGGGGTCACAGCGACCTAAGTCGGTCATGTCCTTCACCATCTTTACTGTCCACTTACCGCCTACGAGATTAAACGTTTTTGGTATCATATTTCACACACACCAGCGACACACGCCAAGGTTTGTACTCCTTCAACATTGTCCGTATTTTCCATAAAGCTCTCCCATTCTATGTTCTTTGGATTACTTGCCAACAAAGCTAAATATTCCTCCTCTGTGCATTCCGTATAAGGAGCTTGCTTGTATGTTCCACCATCCATAGGAAGGAAAGACACACCAGTAATCTCATTAAAATGCTTCCACACCCATGCTCCAACTTCAGGCCATTCAGCTTCTTTTACAGATATTGTAACAGAAGGCTTATGCTCACAATAGTGCCTCTGATACACAAGCCACAGCTTCAAATGCTGAATTGCGCTTAGGTCTTCACGTAGCACAGCCCCATCAGCTACAGACACAGGGAAACTGAACACGCTGGTGCTATCAGGCTTCAAGACACATGGCTCACAGCTAAATCCCTGTTCCTTCAAGAAGGTTGTCAGGGGGTCTTTATTGTCGCTACGCACACGGCGCACATAGAACGAGCTATGCTGCGGATGCAAGCCACTAGACGTACCCGTTAGCTGACTAACCGTTCCTTCCGGCTTAATAGCAGTAATTGCAGCAGAAGCATTGATTCCCAATAGAGCAGCATATTTCTTGTTTGTTTCCACAGCTTCATATTTCATTCCTTCTAACAAGGCAGGGAGACCAACATCATCAGGGTTGTTCAACAAGGCGTTATCTAAAATGCCTGTCATCGATACCCCCAAGAGGCGTTCGTCTTCCGTGTTGTTCTTCCATGTCTTCCGCAAATACGGAAAGTTTGTCAAGGTGCTTTGGAAAGTACCCAGAATAGTTGCTAGTCGCACTTTCTTCAAAAGGCTGTCTTGTGTGTCGTCGCTACGCACCACAACAGAGCTTAGGTTACAGAACTGATTGGGACGGAGGATGATTTCTGAGCAAGGGTTTGTCCCCCATTCATGACCTGTCTCACGTCTTCCGTTCTTTGCTACCTGCTTCTCGGAAGCCTCTCGATTAAAGATTCCACGCTCCCCTGAATGGCTTTCATAAATACTTGCCCATTCACGCATAAACTCGCCCACGTCTGGTTTAGAGACATAGGTTGCTGAGTTGTTTGCAAGAGCACGTTGTCCGTTAGTGTCCCACCAATTACCTGCCTTCGCTGTCGCCATCTTGTGGTCGGACAGGTCAGACAAAGAAATCATAGCACTTCGACGTACACCACCAACAACAACCACCTCTCCGACCTTACAAAGAATGTCGTGGGCTTCCAAGCTGGTGAGCTTGCGCCCTGCTGCTCCTTTGAATTTAGAGATACAGTATTTAAATAGCTCCACAAGCGGTTCTGGCCCAGATGCACGTCCACCAAAAGTCTTGAGTCGTGCCCCCGCAGGTCGTACTTTTGATACATCCCACTTCGCAATCTCTCCACTATACAGCAATGCAAGTAGTTGGCGCAACGCTTTAGCCCAACCTTCTTTACTATCGGATACAACAATACAAGTGTTGCTGTTAAATAGTTGCTCAGGGATTTCCGGAAGTTTACTAACATATTTATTCTCCACGCTATAGCCTACACCTGTCCCACACAGCAGAATGTACATTGCCTCATCAAAGCTCTTTACATCGTCAATTGGCATATACGCACAATTGTAACCTGCAATGTTCTGACGCTCCAGAGCCTCTCCTGCTGTCATTAATGTACGCATTGAGGGCATAACACTAAGACCAACAACGGCTCCTTCCAGCTCGGCTCGCAACGCATCTTCTAGCACATAGCTGTGGTTGTCTTTCAAATGCTTAGACATAAAATCAAAATAACGAGCCACTGTCTCAGGCCAATGCTCTCGTCGTCCTTTGTCGTCTAAATACCGAGCATAACGGCTCTTAGCAATCCATGTTTGATAGGGGGTCATTCTACTTCCTTTAAAAACTTGTCCATATTATCTTCTATAATCTCCGCAAATGCGGTGA
>Ga0049080_10000360_pt1 | contig 15021 bp, 17 predicted proteins | sample GreLakmeER15MSRF_FD_66716 | JGI IMG/M metagenome (GOLD analysis project Ga0049080, IMG submission 66716) | Freshwater lentic microbial communities from great Laurentian Lakes, MI, USA - Great Lakes metaG ER15MSRF | ecosystem: Environmental > Aquatic > Freshwater > Lake | place: Great Lakes... | reverse complement strand
CATTGAGCAGCTTTACCGTGAGGCTCGCCCGATGCGCATTTACGAGGGCGCTTCTGAGATTCAAAAGCTGGTCATCGCCCGCAACCTGATCAAGAGCCACGCGCAGCTTGGTTGATGTGGCGTTTTGCATAAGCATACACAGAAATCGCTCATGGCATTTCTTTTGTGCTTCAGGCGACTGACGTGATTAGAGATAAGACGGCAATCGTTGGGCTTGGCGCGACGCCCTATTACAAGCGCGGGGCGTCCACGCCACAAACGCTTGAGGAACTGGTCGGTAAATCCATTCTGGAAGCCGTGCTCGATGCCGGGCTGAAGGTGCAAGATATTGATGGGTTTGCCTATTTTGCTGGCGGCTTTGATACGGCGCTTTTGGCTGAAACATTGGGCATCCCTGAAATCCGATTCTCTGCGACGCTAACCGGCACCGGAGGCGGCTCGGCCGGGGCCATTGGACTAGCCAGCGCTGCTATCGTGAGCGGTCAGGCTGAAGTTGTGGTCTGTGTTGGCGCAAATCAGCAAGGCGCGCAGCGCTTCGGGTCGATTACGTCGGCTTATCCTGCCACGCCAGAAAACGCTTTCTTTTCAGCTGCCGGCTTGGTTGGGCCAGGTCACATGTTCGCTTTATTGGCGCGCAGGCATATGCACCTTTACGGGACGACCCGGGAAGATTTCGCTGAGGTCGCCATGTCAACGCGCGCCAATGCGGTGACCAACCCCAATGCGACACTGCGTCAGCCGATGTCCCGTGAAGACTACTTCAAAGCACCGATGCTTGCCGATCCGCATTGCTTGTATGATTTTTGTCTTGAAAACGACGGTGCCGTGGCAGTGATCGTGACCTCCGCGGAGCGCGCGCGTGACCTGCGCCAGACGCCCGTGCGGGTTCTAGCGGGCTGCCATGGTGGTTCGCGGGATTGGGGCCGCTCGATTTATTGGATGAATATGCCAGATGAAAGCTTTGCATCCTCAGGGCATGCAGCCGTTGCCAAACGTTTGTTCGCAGCAGCTGGGGTAGACTCTAAAGACATTGATGTGGCCCAAATCTACGACCATTTCACCTCGCAAGTCATCATGCAGCTGGAGGACTATGGGTTTTGCGAGAAAGGCGAGGGTGGCCCTTTTGTGCGAAGTGGCGCAATCCGTCTGCAAGGCGGTCGGCTGCCGGTCAACACCGACGGCGGTCAGCTGTCTTGCGGCTATGTCTGGGGCATGACCCACGTGCGCGAGGCGGTTGAACAGTTGCGCGGTAGGGCTGTTAACCAGGTCGAGGGCGCTAGGTTGGCGTTGGTGACCGGCGGCCCATCCATCAACCCCGTGAGCGGTCTGATCTTGGCTAATTGATATGGCGATCGCTAAGCGCCCACCGCCGGAACTGTTCAAACTGGCGACCAATGCCTGGACCAAGCCCTTTTGGGATGCCGCAGCACGTCACTTCCTTGTGGTGGCACAGTGCGCCGGTTGCGGCACCTGTCGCATGCCACCAACCCCATTTTGTCCTACATGCCAGTCGCAGCGGATTGACTGGCGGAGATTGTCTGGGTTGGGCGAGATTTTTTCTTACACCGTTGTAGAGCGTGCCATTTTGCCTGGGATGACCGAGTACCTCCCATATGTGCCTGCCGTGATCACACTCGAGGGCGGTGGCGGCGTTCGTCTGATCAGTAATGTGGTGGACGTGGAGCTAACTGACCTTGCTGTCGGTATGAAGGTGATGGTGGTCTGGGATGATGTCTCTGAAGGTGAAGCGGTACCCAGATTTGCCCCTTGGGCAGGCTGAGTGTGAGCGTTATGAGTTTGCCTGTCAGCAGGCTTAGATATCGCGCACCTGATCGACCAGCGTCCCACTGCCGCTGAGAATCTGTTGACCGATGATTTGGTTCCAATAGTCCTCTGCGCCATAACTCATTCGCCAGTCATGTAGCCTGCGCGTCAGAAGGCCCAGATCATATTCGTCTGTCATGCCGATTGCCCCGTGTACCGCGTGAGCTGTCGCCGCGACCAGGCTGGCCGCCTCGCTGGTACGCGATTTGGCCATGGCGCTCGCCAGGGCACTGGGCGCCAAACTTTCGGAGCGGAATGCACACTCAGCCGCAATTGCTCCAGCCAGTACATGCTCGGCCATCACGCTCAACTGCTGTTGCAAAGCCTGGAACTTGCCGATGGACTTGCCAAATTGGACTCGGGTGTTGCAGTACGCCAAAGCCATGTCAAAGGTCTGCTGCATGGCACCGCTCAGCATGGCCGCCGACATGGCAGCAGTAAAGGCTGACAGACCTTGTTCGTCCCCTGCCAGTCGCATGACTGGCGATACAGTGCGCCATGTGAGCGTGGCCGTGGAGTTCCTGGGGTCGCCAATGCAGGTTCGATCTGCCTCTGCAATTGGCATTAACAGCATCGTCTCACCATCGTGTGTCAGAACATGATCAGCCAATAACCCGTAAGGCGTGCGCACGCACACCAAGTCACCATTGGCTCTGCGCTGTAACCGGTTTGCAATAGTCACTAGTCCAGGCGGCAAAGTGGCTTGAGCACCCACAAGGGCACGCGCCACGATCGACTGGGCAATGGGGAGTGCGACGCAGTGCCGACCCAGACACTCCAAAATCGGGAACAGGTCTGGCAAAGCCAACGCTGCACCGCCCAATTCTTCTGGCTGCAGTAAATCCAAAAAGCCGCCTTGCTCAATCGTGTCCCACAAAGGGCCAGACGTATCTCCTGCTTCGATACGCCGAACTACGGCGCTGCTGCAGTGGTCATCGAGGACCCGTTCCAATGCTTCGAGGATCATGCGCAGGGCTCCATTAAGCGGTCAGTGTTCATAACTAGCTTGGGGTGTGTGTTGGTATATTTTGAGGATCGCCTGTGGTCAGCGCAGGCCGAGCCCACGGGCGATCATGCCGCGAAGGATCTCACGCGTTCCACCCCGAAGTGAGTAACTGGGGGACATTTGACTGACATAGGCTAGCGTGCGGTGAAGCTCAGCCTCCAGCTCGCCTTGAGCATCTACGCCCACGCTAGCTTCGATCAACTGAGGAATCATTTGCTCGAATTCAGTGCCGAGGTCCTTGACCAGCGCCGCCTCCACAACTGGACTTTCGCCAAGCGCCAGCTTGGCGGTCACCGTGATCGACATATTGCGCAAGGTGGCCAAATGCACAGCCATGCGCCCAACCTTGGCGGCTTGCATTTGGCCTAAAGGGTTTTGACGTAGCAAGCGGATCCAAAGTTCTAGCAAGACGATGCTGGAGTAAATCCGTTCAGGTCCGCTGCGCTCGAAGGCCAGCTCTGCGTTCACCTGAGTCCAGCCGCTGCCTTCGTCACCGATCAGAGCATCGTTCTTCAGTTGGACATTGTCAAAAAATACCTCCGAAAAATGGGCGTCGCCACTTAGGTCACGGATGGGTCTGACCGTCACGCCCGGAAGCGATAAATCAATGATGAATTGCGATAAACCAGCTTGGCGATCTTCTCGTTCGCCCGAGCTTCGCACCAGGGCAATCATGTACTGACAATGGTGCGCGTTGGTGGTCCATATTTTTTGGCCATTTAGAACCCAACCGCCATCTTTTGGGGTGGCGCGCGTGCTTACGCTGGCCAGGTCTGATCCGGCACCAGGTTCGCTCATACCGATACAAAAAAACACCTCAGCCCGGCAGATTCGGGGTAGAAAAAAGGCTTTTTGCGCGGCGGTACCAAACTTCATGATCTGAGGCCCACTTTGGCGATCGGCAATCCAATGGGCTGCAACGGGTGCGCCGGCGGCTAGAAGTTCTTCCACCAGAACATAGCGGGAAAAAGCGTCTAGGTTTGCACCACCGTATTCGAAGGGCAGTGTCACGCCCACCCAGCCACGGCTGGCCAGTGCCCTACTAAAGCTTGCGTCAAAGCCCATCCATGAGCGGGCTCGCACCTCCGCGCTGGCGGCTCCGAGCTCGGACTCCAAAAAGGTCTTGACCTCTGCCCGCAAGGCCTGGGCCCCAGCGGGTAGGGCTGCAAGTCGTAACTGCCTCAATAAACTGTTCACAAATCTCTCCGGTGTGTTCGGTTGCACAAACAATCAACTGCGACGGTAAATAATGGTTAACACGAGATAATATATTGGATTTGACGTCATGCCAAATAGCAACGCAGGATAACCACATGCCAGACTTTCTTAACTACGCCAAGGACCAGCACATCGTGACATTGACGATGAATGAGCCTGACCGGCGCAACCCACTGACCGGCAACACCGCCGTGCCGGAACTCTTGGCCGCTATCGACCGAATCCATGGCGATCCAGGCGTGAGGGCTGTCATACTAACTGGTGCGGGAACGGCCTTTTCCTCGGGTGGTGATGTCCGCAACATGTTGCGGCAGAGCACCGGTGAAGTCGGCGGTATGCAGATCAGGCAAGAGTACCGCACCGGCATCCAGAGGCTGCCACTGGCTTTGTTCAATCTGGAGGTCCCGGTGATAGCAGCAGTAAATGGCGCAGCGATGGGCGCCGGGCTTGACTTGGCTTGTATGTGCGACATTCGCATAGCCTCTGAAAAGGCCAAATTTGCAGAAAGTTTCGTCAAACTTGGCATCATCCCGGGCGACGGCGGTGCCTGGCTTTTGCCCCGCATCATTGGATTGTCCAGGGCGGCGGAAATGATGTTTACCGGTGATGCAATCTCAGCCGAAGTCGCCGCGCAGTGGGGGCTCGTTTCACGAGTGGTCGCGCCCGAGGAGTTGATGGCCACCGCACATGCCCTGGCGCAACGAATTGCAGCCAACCCGAGCCACGCTGTTCGCTTGGCCAAGCGACTACACCGTGAAGGCATGCACTCCCGGCTGGACACGCACCTCGAAATGGCGGCCGGGTTCCAGGCTTTGTCGCACCAGACTGAAGACCATCGGGAAGCTGTCAACGCCTTTCTGGAAAAACGCGCGCCTGTATTCAGACCGCTTGACCACGGCTGACAAGGCAAAGGGCTGCATCCTTGGCAGTCATCCCAACCGTCACCCCACAACCAAGAGCCAAGGTGTTTGCCGCACTCACGACTCCATCGTCATAGGTGCTCATGCCGTCGCCCATGCGGGCAAGCCTGGCGTCTACCGTGGCGCCGGCGATGCCGGCGTCGTTGGTTAGAACCAGACCTGCCATGCCAGAGTCGTTCCGGCCGCGTCCTCCGTCTGAACAAATGAAGCCAAAAGGATGAACATTGATAATATGTCTGGCGCCACTTCTGCCGGTATGTCCCGCGGTAACCAGTACGTTGGCCTTGTCGGCTTCCGTGCCGAAGATGATGGAGTCAGTGACCACGACCTGCCGGCCGGCGGTACTCTGATGAACGACCCGCCGGTTGGTGACTTGGTAGGCTGTTGGGTTGCCTGGTTCGCGGGTAAGCATCAGATGCGCGGCCTCCCGGGCTGGCATGCCTTTGACCACGCCGCAGTCAGCAGCCGGACGATTGAAGAAACTTACGAGTCCATTGTCGTAGACATCGACGCCATCGCCCAGGATGATGGTCATAACGTCCACTGCCACCGCAGGAATATTCAACGCCTCGTAGTACCAAAGACCAGCGATGTTCGCGCCTTGTGGACCGACACCACCATCGAAGCCAATCACAGCGCGAGGCAGGTGATCGTGGACCAGACGAGCAGGTAGTACCCCGATATACGATGCCGTGACCAACACGTCTCGTCCCCGGTTGCGTGGTAAAACATCAGCTGCGCTGTCCAAGGCCACAATGTCACCGCGAACCGATTCAAAAAGGACTGTTTGAAGGTCAATCATCTCAGGGCGCCTCTTTTCATGAGTCGACTTCCAATAAAGGACACAGGATATAACAGAGTCGGATAATAACCTCAGTTCGTGCGCTCGGTGTGGCTGGCAGAACGAGCCGGATCAGTTGGGTCGGGATGCGACTTTCGCTTGATTAGCTCTTGCACCAATAACGGGACGTTGCCATATTGATGGTCAGATGGCCGGTGTTGACACATGCTTGTGTACCTCCATCGAGGCACCGCCCTAGGCAGGTATGCACTCCGATGCCGAAGGTCAAACCCCGGGGCGGCTTCCCTTCGCGCAAGGTGCGATGGGGGTTGAAGGTATCGGTATCGGCGCCTGTGACTAGTGTAATGGGGCAGGTTGATCTGCGCAAAGCGACCGGGCTAGCAGGAAAAAACCAATTCCCTTCATTAACACATCTGGTTCGATTGGTGCCTCGTCCTGGCTGCTCAAGAGCTCGACCAAAATGTCCCGGGGCAAATCATCCTCGGTGACTTACCTTCGTTCAAATTGCGCCAAGATGCCCTGGCGCCGCCTTTACGAATCCTAAAAAAAAGTGCTGTCAAATTCCAGCAGCTCCTGACGGATCTTGGCACGAATTTCTTCGCGATTGCCTAAGGTCCGCAAGACTCTCACCAGTTGGGTAGTTTCATCTGCCGTTCGCCAGGGCCGATCCACGCTAAAAAGGACGGCTGTCAGATTCATCTTGATCCGAAAACCAAAATCGACCAAACCAAGCTTCCCGCTGTCGAGATAGGGGTAGAGCGTCTCATTGAGCGTGGTGGGAAATCTCTCTTTTCCATACCAGTAAAAAAATCACGATGGAATACCTTGGTCTCGACATTGGGACGGTTGCGATGCTTTGTGCCTTGAAGGTTGACCAGGACCTTGTCCATCAAGATGAAGCCGTCGTCTTTCATGGGCTGTCGCAGGTCGGTCATTCGTAGGGTGTCACTGGCCTGTTTATAGTCACTCATGGTGATGGATGCCACGTCTTCTCCTTGTCATTTGATTCTTTAGCTCATGCTGCTTAGTGTCTCGCTGATCTAATCGCCTATCGTCAAAAGTTCAGCGCGCCAGAAAACATTTAAAACTTCGACACACCAAGTCCCAGGCCACCATCAACCTCCAGTGCGACACCGGTGACCCATTCGGCGCGGGCTAGGTATTCAATGGCCTCAGCAACCTCAGTAACAGTTCCAATTCTGGCCAGCGCATGGTCTGGTGCGATAGCTGCATAGCGTTCGTCAGCCTGCGCAGCTGTGAACAGGCCGACGCGCAAGTTGATCTCTGTACTGACCGCACCGGGCAGCACGCAGGCCACCCGAATTTGGCGCCTGCCAAGCTCAGCCGCCATCACTCTCGACAGGCCCTCGACGGCTGCCTTGGTAGTCGCATAGGGAGAAGCACCAGGGTAGGCTCGCCGGTTGTGGATGGAGCCCAGGAAAATAATCGCACCCTGCGTCTTTTCAAGGTGCGGAACCGCCATACTCGATAGCATCATTCCGGATATGACATTGGTGTTGAAGGCTTCCTGCAGGACCTGCTCGCTGTATTCGGCTATGGCTTGCCGGTACATGTTAGCGGCGTTATTCACTAGCAAATCCAGCTTGCCACCATGTGCTACCGCCGCCTCCATCATAGCCAGTCGATCCGCCTGTACCGTGACATCGCCCACCACGGCCCTGCAGGCCGGGCCAATTGAGGCCGCAACGGCCTCAATCTTGTCTCGCCGCCTACCGCTGATCGTGACTTTGGCGCCGCGAGCGGCAAACAGTCGGGCCGTGCCCTCGCCGATGCCAGATCCGCCGCCCGTGATCAGCACCGACATGTCTATCACTTCACGCATAAGTAGGCTCCCCAAATAAGTCTGTGCTAAATGCCAAGAGAATGATCAATCTGATATGGAAGCTCAACCGTCCGCGCCGGAGGACCCGCTTCTTGACTCAGAAACTAAAGTCAGTCTATTTTTATTCGACAAACTTACCGCCTTGAATCTTCATAACCGCGAAGCCAAAGCTGGGGATACGGGTTGCAGGATCGGTGATCGTCCATGCGCCGCGCCCAATGACCAAAGGTAGATTCTTGGTTGCCACCATGGCGGCTCGAACTTTCTCGCGTGTCGGATTGGGGCCGGCGGCCTTGAAGGGTTCGCAGCGATCAGGTCCATGGAATATCCCACTATCGCCCAGAGTCCGACGCAACGTTGTAGCGCTTGGTGTAATTTACGATGAGTGTCTTTGCCATGTTATTCACGCTGGTGGTTATCGACTCTGCAGAAAAAGGGTTCCTTCAGCAGCTGTACCACCTGCTTTCACGTAGTTGACCGAGCCCATGCTCGTATTGCCGACCAGCAGCCCGCTAACCAGCATAGCCTGCAAAAAGCCTGCCCACAGCGGCCAGCGTCCAAGCACTGAATAGAACGCAATAAATGCACCGGTCATGAAAATAGCGCCATGGGCCAGATTCAGAACCTGGCGGATACCGAAGACGAGGGTGAAGCCAATTGCGAACAAGGCGTAAACACCGTCTTCTATCAGGCCATTCAGAAGTTGTTGAATGATCATCCTGCACCTCCAGGCGGGCTCGGAATTGCGGCAATCAGCGCGCCGATGCTGGTGACGATCATGACTCAGGTGCCTCCCGTGGCAGCAGAGCGAGCAAGGCGCGTGAGGCGCCACCATCCACAATCAATTCATGGCCATTGATATAGCTGGCCGAGTCTGAAGCCAGGAAGATCACCGCATCAGCGATATCCTCGGATCGCCCCAGGCGTCGTGTAGGCACCGCTTTTTCTCTAAGGCTACGCACGGTTTGGTTCGCGAAAAATGGCGCTGACAGTCCCGCGTCAATGAAACCCGGTGCTACTGCGTTGACACGCAATCCGAGGGGCCCCCATTCGACAGCCATCAATTCGGTCAGTTTAGCCAGCCCTGATTTCGATGCAGGATAGGCCCCACTGTTGGGTGCCGGCGTGACGCCATTTATAGAGGTGATGTTGATTATGCAGCCTGAACCCCGCTGGGCCATACGGCGTGCCGCAGCCCTGCCGACGATGAAGCCGCTGACCAGGTTGACGTCCAGGACCCGGCGAAAGTCGGCCAATGACTGGTCCATCAAGGGCGCGAACTTTGCAATGCCCGCGCAGTTGACCACGAGATCAGGTGTACCCCCGAACGTTTTTGTGGCAAGGTCGAGCGCAGCCTCGACAGACGCCTCATCGGTCACATCGCAGGACAGTCCGATGGCGCCTTTCAGCTGGGTTGCTTGGTGTTTAACCCGGGCTCCGTCTTGGTCCACCAGGACCACTTGATAGCCAGCCGCGGTAGCACGGGCGCCAATTGCTGCGCCTATGTCGCCACCGCCTCCGGTCACAAATGCGTGCTTCATTAGGGTGCTTTCTTGGTGATTGCTTGATTAAGGAGGGGGCTGATCGCGCAGCTTGGGCCACTGAGCAAGCCTCTTGACTGGGGATATAAACACAAGTACATTCAACGAAACCGATCTAATTTGTTAGATCGCAAATCGTATCACCGCCGGATTTCCTGCACAAGGGTAGTTGCCCGGTATTTGTCGCTCGTTTCGATGCAAGGTTAGGAAAACATGAAGAAGCCAGGACTGTCTCAGGCCAAGGTGGTTGATCTGCATGCGCACATCGTTCTGGAGAAGACGATTGGCGCTGCGGGTGATTACGGTCCGTTCATGGGGATCAACACTGACGGATCGCCATTCTTCCAGGTCGGGAAAAGCTACCGACTGAATGGTGTCAAGTACGTTGGCAGCCCCTTCATGGATGTCGGTGTGCGGCTAATGCGCATGGCAGAGCGAGGCATTGATTTTCAGGTTTTATCTCCTAATCCCTTGACTTACCTGCACTTCATTCCGGTCGAGCAGGCTGTGCAGTTTTGTCGGGTTCACAATGACGCTTTGTCTGCCGTCGTACAACAACACCCCGACAAATTGGCGGGGCTTGCTGCCCTACCATTGCAGTCGCCTGATGAGGCTGCGCGTGAATTGCGGCGAGCTAAGACCGAGCTAGGTTTGATTGGTGCTTCCTTTGGTTCAGATGCGCCTCAACCACTCGATGACGCGGCGATGGATGTGCTTTACTCTGAGGCAGTCCGCCTGAATGTGCCACTATTCATCCATCCCGGGCCCGCCGGGATTGACGGCCCAGCCGGAGATTCGTCATTGAAGCGCTTTGAGTTGGACATCATTGCCGGTTTCGCCGCGCAGGAAACGTTGGCCGTGGCAACTCTGATCTATGGCGGTGTGTTGGATAGGCACCCGGGTCTGGACATCTGCTTAAGCCACGGTGGTGGCGGTACGGCGCTCTTGGTGGGGCGGATGGCTAAAGGGGCCCGTAAACGACCCTGGTCACCCGCAGCCCTGCGGCCTGAAGGCGCTTTTGAGCAGCGGCTCAAGCGGCTTTGGTTTGACACACATGTAGACCATCCCCAGATCATTCCTTTGCTCACAGCCGTGGTCGGCGGTGATCACCTGGTTTACGGTACCAACTTTGCAGGCTGGGACGAGCCGGACGCTGACAAGGCGCATGGGGCGGATGTGATTGCACCTGAGCTGGCTGTGAATGCCCGTAAGTTGTTAAGGGCTTGAGGCAATGAATCAGGCGATTCTTCTCGACAACACATGGGTCATTGACGGTAATGCGCGCGCGCCGTTTTCGGCGGCGGTATTGATCGAGGGCGACAAGATTGCTGCACTGGGCGATGAGGCCTTGCGCCGGGTTGCCCATCTCCAGCACGCCCGGCGGATCGATCTTGCCGGCAAGACCGTAATGCCCGGGTTGATTGACGCGCACTGTCATCTTTCGTTTGATGATGCTGCCTCTAATCCGGAAATCTTTTATCAACGGCGCAATGCCTTGTCGGCGCTGGTGGCAGGGTATAACGCCAAGAAGCTGCTTCGGGCTGGTGTGACCGGTATTCTCGACCCCGACTCGGTGTTCGAAAATATGGTTGACGTACGTGATGCGGCGGAGGCTGGAGTCATTGAGGCCCCCAGAATCTCCTGTGGCTGTTATGCCCTGATCACTGCAGTGGGCGGCACAGCCGGGCGACTGATCAATGACACCGGCATCACCGGTTACTACAAGTCGGTGCAGGGAAAGGACGAGATCGTGGCCGAGGTGCGGCGCCAGGTCAAAGTGGGGGCGGACTGGATCAAGGTGCATGTCTCTGGCGTCGTTCCGCGCTATGCTCACTTAGGCGAGCAGTGCAGTTGGACGCAGGAAGAGTTGAACCTTATTTGTGAGCTGGCGCACGATCTCGGGGTACCTGTGATGGGTCATTGCCGAGGCAGCATGTCGACCTACCGCGCCGCAAAGGCGGGCATTGATCTGATTTTTCATGGCACTGGCATGGACGATCAAGCGCTGGACCTGGTGATCGATAGAAAAATTCCGGTCTGCCCGACTTTCACGTTCCAGGCCAATATGGTCGACTATGGTCATCGGCTCGGCACTGATCCCGCGCTGATTAGCTTGTTTGAGCGCGAGATCATCGATTCGGCGGCAAGCATGCGTCGGCTAGTCGCTGCCGGGGTACCGTTGTTGACCGGTAGCGAGGCAGGTTTTTCCATGGTGCCCTACGGCCACTGGCATTACCGGGAGATGGAGGTCTTCATGCGCTACTTCGGCATGAGCAGTCTGGAGGCCATCCATTGTGCTACGGGTGCCGGTGCCTTTGCCCTGAAAATGGCTGGCCGAACAGGGGTCGTAGCGCCCGGTATGAAGGCCGACTTGTTGGTGGTCGATGGCGATCCTTCGCAGAATGTGGCCATTTTGGGCGAGCCCGGTCGCATCAGCCAAGTATTCCTTGATGGAAAAAGCGTCGATCTGTCGCCGCTGCGTGAGCGCAAAACGCTGGCTGGCTGGCGGATGCCATCCATGGGCCAGCAGCTCACGCGTGAATTTGCATTGAGCGGGGTCAGTCAGAACCCGCCCCTACAGCCTGAAGAACTTTAAACCTAAAGGAGACTTACCATGGTGAACTTAGAAGACCTGCTGCACCGCGTTTCAATGTTAGAGGCGCGCGCTGAGATTTCGGAATTGGTCAGCGCCTACGCCATTGCCTGTGACGAGCACGATATTGAGCGACTGAAGACACTTTTTTCGCTGGACGCTGTTTTGGACTCCCCCAGTAAATTGCTGGCGGCCAAAGGTCGTGATGAGATCATGGCGATGTACGTACGAATTTTCAAGATCCGTGGCCCTGGCTACCATTGGACGCATGACCATTTCGTGACTTTCGACGCCGCCAACGCAGATCGTGCAACGGGTCTGGTGCTGAGTCATGCTGAAACCTGCCCCAACCATGAGGTCAGTCTATCTGCAATGCGCTACGAGGACGAGTATTGCAAGATGGACGGCCGCTGGGTGTTCAAAAAGCGGATTCTCAAATTTCTCTATTACGTGCCAGCCAAAGATTACACCCATGTGTTCAATAGCACGACGCGGGTCACCATGGGTGGCAACCAGCTGCCAGCAGACTTTCCGGAGTCGCTGCCAGCTTGGCAAGCGTTTGAGCGCGAACATGGCAGCAGGTCTTGAGGCGGATGGATCAGCGGCTATATCAACGGACTCAGCAAAATAAATCAGGGGAATAAGCATGGCAGTTGACAGTGATTCGATGACTTTGGTCAAGCGTGCGCTCAACCACCTTAAGACCAAAGGGACCGATCAATCGCCGGACACCCTAACTCAACCGATAGCGTCTTACATCGATCCAGATCAATACAAAAAGGAAGTCGACCGGCTGTTCAAGCACTTGCCGCTGGCCTTGGCCCTGAGCTTGGAGTTGCCTGAGCCGAAAAGTTACCGGGCCATGACAGTGCTGGGAGTGCCCTTGATTCTGGTGCGTGGCGTCGACGGTGTGGCAAGGGCGTTTCTGAATGTTTGCCGCCATCGAGGAGCCCAGTTGTGCAAGCACGGCACCGGGACTGCCGAGCGATTTGTATGCCCCTACCACGCCTGGCAATACGATATTCAAGGCAAACTAACTGGACTCTACGGCGCATCAACTTTTGGTGAGGTGAGTGCTGAAACCCATTCGCTGACCGAATTGGCTTGTGCCGAACGCTCCGGACTCATTTGGGTGAATTTGACGCCCGGCGAGTCCTTCAAGATTGATGACTGGCTGGGCGACTTTTCCACGCAGCTTGACACCCTTAATCTGGACCGCTGGTATCTCTACGATCAGCGCGACATACCTGGACCGAGCTGGAAAGTGGCTTGGGAGGGTTACCTGGAGTCTTATCACCACAACACGGTGCACGTCAACACGGTTGGCAAATTCACCATTGGCAACCTCACATTGCACGACACTTACGGTCCGCACCAGCGGATCGTATTCGGGCGGCGTAGTCTGGCTGACTTACCTGGCACGCCTGAAGCTCAATGGGAGCCGGAAACCCATATCCGTCGCATACACCTTGGCTTTCCCAACCTGGCGATATCCGGTGTGCTCGGTGACCACTGTCTGGTCAGCCAAGTCTTCCCTGGGCCTACACCTGATACCACCGTTACCCGGCAATCCGTTTTGGCGGCCAAACGACCAGTGACCGAACAAGAGATGCAGGCCACCGAGGCTTTCAGCCAGATCGTCTTGCAGGCAGTGCGTGATGAAGACTATGTGATCGGTGCAGGTGTTCAGGCAGGACTGAAATCTGGCGCTAACAAGGCGTTCACCATTGGGCGTAACGAGCCAGCAGTCCAACATTTTCACAGGACTATTGCCTCATTTATGTCGCCCGGTCGCTCGGACTGACTATGTCGAACAAGGTAAAAGTGCAGGAAAAAAATGGAAAGGATGCGGGCGTGGCCCCATCAATGGCTCTTTCAGACCGGCTCACTTTTCTTGTCCATGTGGCCAGCGCCCGGATAGCGACTATTGGAAATCGACATTTCCGGCAACATGATTTAAATCATTTTTCGGCACGTATTCTGGTCCTGCTGCTGGAGAAAAAGAGTTTACGAACGGGTGAGTTGGTTGAATTGATGGCGTTACCGCAGTCCACCATTTCAAGCCAGCTCCAAGGTTTGCATAAAAAGCGACTGATCAGGCGCCGACGCTCACCAATAGACAACCGGTCTGTCATTGTCACCTTGACAACGGACGGATTGAAACTTGCGTCTTACTGTGATCATTTAAGTTTGGGTGTTCACGCAGCGATGCTGAGCGATATACCTCTGCATGAGCAGGGGCCAGCCTTTGCTTTTTTGAGAAAAATTAATGCCCGTTTGCTGGTACTTGAAACGCAGAGTTTTCACCTTTTTGAACAGGAAAATAAGAGTTTAAGCAGCAAAAAAGTTAGTACTGCCTCTTCGAAGCGACTTGAAGCCACCCTTCAGAGCCTCTAACAATTCAAGATATACCGCCCGCCTGCGGGTTCACGGTAAATAGATGCCCCGCGAAGTAAATTCCATAGGGTTGCCGACTTGATCATTCAAGGCGATGTCAAGTTTACGGTGAAGGGTCCAGACCACTTCTTGGTGTACGAAGTCATGAACAGGCACTGGTGTGCTACCTGCGTATTGGGTAAAAAATTGATGTTATTTGCAACGTCACCTTTTGGTTGTGATCAGTCTGTCACGAATCAAACGCCGCTCAGCGATAAAGATGTCAGGCTGATTGAGGTTAGATTTGACGATTGGGCAGGCGGATCACCAGGCCGTCATGCTCGGGCCCAAGCTGCAGCTGGCACGACAGCCGGCTGCTGGGCAGCGGGTCAAAGGCAAAAGAGACTAGTTCGGTCTCTTCAATCGACGCCGGTGGAAAACGCGAGGCCCAGGCTTCATCCAAGTAACAGTGGCAGGTAGCGCAGGAGCAAGAGCCTCCACAGTCAGCCAGAATGCCGCGGATATCGTTGTCCACCGCCGCCTGCATCACCGACTGACCCGGCTCAACTTGCAGGGTTTGCGATTTGCCATCGGCGGCAATAAAGGTGATTTCAGGCATCAGGTGACGTCCTCGTCGTCCACTAGCAAAATGGCGGCCTCTGGGCAGTGCCGTGCGCCCTGGCGCGCCTGCTCGTGCAAATGCGGCGGCACGGTGGCGCCGTTGGAGCAGCAGTAGCCCTCCTCGTCCAACTGGTATACATCCGGCGCCTTGGCGGCGCACAGGGCATGACCGGCACAGACCTGGCGGTCAACAATGATCTTCATGCGCCGGCGCCTCTGTCTTGACCGACCACCGCCTCAGTAACGGGCCATTCCAGCGGCACGGCAACCGGTGACC
>Ga0049080_10000356_pt1 | contig 15083 bp, 25 predicted proteins | sample GreLakmeER15MSRF_FD_66716 | JGI IMG/M metagenome (GOLD analysis project Ga0049080, IMG submission 66716) | Freshwater lentic microbial communities from great Laurentian Lakes, MI, USA - Great Lakes metaG ER15MSRF | ecosystem: Environmental > Aquatic > Freshwater > Lake | place: Great Lakes... | reverse complement strand
GATAATATTGTTATGGATAGGATTATGATTGAGAGATTAACTAAAGACCATCCAATATTAACCAAAGGTATCAAAGAGATCGAAGATTTCAAAAATTTAATGGGTGGATTTTGTAATAATCTTGATACGGATGAACTTGTTAGAAGGTTAATTGATGATGAGCATGTTTATTATAAAAGACCTGATGGTGAATATAGTGTATTTAACAGAATTGATACTAATTATTCCGCACTTGCTGTGGCCCTAACTTTTTATTATAATTCCAAAGGTGCTTTTGAATTGTTGATGCATGACATGGGGAATAAATTAAGTAAGGTGGATTGGAATTCATTGGCGGTTTCATGGATTGATCATTTCTTTAATGAGGAACTTGAACCGTATGATCCAAGACCTGAAAATTTTAGAGCATCGGGACCTATATTTGACACTGATAGCTCACCGAGCTACGTTCTATTCAATAAAATGTTTGATCCTAAAAACATCAAAGTTGATTCCAAAAAGATTTTTGATTCGATATTAAAGGTATTGAAAGATGTTCGAGAAAGAGGATTTGCCACCGAAGACTTATTCCAAGAAAAATTGGATGAGTATCGTATTCCGTATAAGAGATATGCTCGTGACTACGGTTTTGTTGATAGATTTTTGGGTGTGGATTTTGTTGTTCAAAAAGGAAATGAATGGTTACCTGTACAGGTTAAATCAAGTAAGAATGAGCCTCAATATAGAATCGAAGAATTGGACTGTGATGAACCAATAATTGCCATTAAAGACGGTAATGATTTCAGATTAAATAACTCAAGAGGATTCGAGAGATATTTCTGTGACTTCTTAAAGGTTTGCCGTAAGGATTAATTAAACCATAAAATGATCCGGCTCAAATCCATTTAATATATTACCTGATGAACTGAAAAATAACTCATTGCCTTCATCAGAGAAATAATAAATGTAACATCTTTCAGGATCTACAAAATCTCTTAATTCTCCGTGACCTTCTTCAGATGAAAGTAAGATAGACATTTTATCTGTTAGTCTATCGAATTCTTCAGATCCAATTGATGATTTGTCTTCGTATTTATAATCCGCAACATCTCCTAACTCAGGATTCCAAGAAAGATATGTCTTTACTATAAAGTTATTTTCTTTTGTAGTTATTTCACCTGATCCATCACATTGAAAACAATCCTCTCTGGCTGATCCTCCACATTCACTGCAAGATACGTATCCAGAACCCTCGCAATTGGAACATGATATTTTTCCTTTGCCATCACATGACTCACAAGATTCCCATCTACCATCCCCCATTTGTCTTCCATCTCCATCACATTCAGGACATGTAGTCTCACCCTCCCCATCACACTCATCACAGTCAACATCACCTGTTTCACACGAAGAACAATCTACTCTTCCTTCGCCATCACAATTACCGCATTCATCTATAAATTTTTCATCAGAAGGTATGAAGAAACTAACAAAAAATATATTATTAAGATATTTTTGTCCTAAATCAAATTTACCTGTTCGAAGATAAGAAAATGTAAAAAAGAATAATTTAACAAAATCTTCAATCTTAAAATTCAAACCTGAAAAATATTCTTTATATTTCTCTTTGATTGTGATCAAGTTAAAAAATAATGATTCAAGTGGTAAATCTTTTATGTCTATTAAACCTGAAAGGTTCTTTGCAAGTCTTTGTAATTTTTCTGTTGTCATGTTAATCTTCTGCGTAATTAAATCTATAACCTAAGTTAAATAAATGTTTTTCGTCCACTTTATATTCTATACTATAAATCATAGGTTCACCTGAAAAACAATTTGAGTTAATTCCACTAACTAATTTACCCTCTCGACTTATAACATACTCACCTAATACATCCCTAAGTTTTTCGGACATTCTTTGAATATCATGTGCGAAAGAATACATATCAAATTCTAACGGTCCTTCATAATCAAATTTGACATCTATGTCGTAGCTTTCCATCTTATCATGACTTTCATTGGTGTATGTAAATTCAAAGTACATATCTATAATATCAAACTGACGATTTTTAGCGGCAATTCGAATCAAATATTTCAACTTTTCCTTTAAAACTTCTTCGTTGATCATGTTAATAAATACCTTTATTTTATAATATTGGTAGTTTATGTTTTTAAAAACTTTTTATATGTCTATTAAAGTAATTGTCACAGAAAAGGAGATACTAGATACTCCTAATGATTATTCTCTTGGTGAACTTGTTAGAAACAAGTATTGGCAAGAAAGAAGAAATGTTGAAGGTCCTTCAATGGACGATGAACACTTCGGTATTATTATCGGGGAAGACGGACTTGTTAAGTCTATTGTTCGACCTTATAAATGTTCTATTTGTGGTGGAGACACTTCTGAGATTGATTATGACTATTTGGTGGGTTATGACCATTTAGGTTGTCTTTTAAAAGATGAAAGTGAATCCATGGATAGTTATGATAAATGTGTAATCTGCGGTAAAGAAACACCTTACCTAAGATCAACACACATAGACTTAAGAACTGGATATGTTGAAGGCGGTGGACAAGGGTGTTATCAACCAAACGAATGTAACAAAATATAATGGACTTATCTAAATTTATTTATCACCAAGAAAATGCGTTCTCAGATGAATTCTGTGATCGACTTATTAATCTATTCGATGAAAAAGAAAAAGAAGATGAGGTTTCGGTCGGTAGTATGGCGGGGGGGCTTGACCTAACCATTAAAAATACGACTGAGATTAACCTATATGATTTCCCTGAATTGGTTAATCATGAAAACTTTTTTTCGGTAATTAACAAACACTTAAGTGATCATTTCTTAAATAATTTACCATTCAGGTATTATTTTGATGGTAATCAAAAAATATTCCCTGGAAATACAACATATGAGACTTGTCAGATTCAAAAGTATAAGAAGGGTGAAGGTCACTACGGATCTTGGCATATTGAAATAGAAAATCTAAAAAGTGCTTCAAGAATCTTTTCAATGATTGTTTATCTTAATGATGTTGAAGAAGGTGGTGAAACAGGGTTTCTTTATCCTGAAATGAAAGTAAAACCAACAAAGGGAGGATTGGTTATCTTCCCGAGTGCATATCCTTTCGTACATTGTGGGTTCAAACCTATCTCAAACGACAAATATATCGTTGCAACTTGGTTAATTTATACAGATTAAAAAATAATTTTGTTATTTCAAAAAAGTGGTGTATTTTTGTATTCTAAACATCACCACTATATGACAACAGAAATCACCACCACAGTTCAGAAAGTTCAAGACTACACAGGACCAAGTACTTTCATTCAAAAAATGAAAGAAGTTATTTTAAAGAAAGGGAGTTTAACCCCAAAACAAGAAGAGGTTGTTTTTAATATTCTAAATAAAGAAGCCAGTCAAAAGACAATTAGTATGAATTGGCCAACTACAGGTGAGACAATCATCATTGGACGTAAGATCGGTCAACAATTGAAGGAGACCTATGGATTGGAATTCAACCCAACTTTATTAGACATTACAAGATTATTAGGTGTTAGTCCAAAAGCGGTTAAGTTTGCAGGTAAGATGACCATTAAACGTGGCAAAATTTGTACATCTTGTATGAAAGATTTGACCGATGAATTTTCAATGTTAACAGGTATGGGTAAAATATGTGCACGTCACCTAAAAGTTCCCTATATTAAAGATGCTTCAGAGACAACTCGTTTCCGTGAAGATTATTTAAAACGTGTTGATGAGATAGGTGAGATGGAGTTTTGGGTTCCAAAGAATCAGATTAAGAAGTGGAACGGAGCAACACAATCAGTAGTAAAAATGATATCTAATTAACAAAGACCCCCTTGATTGGGGGTTTTTTATTTCTTATTTTTATCATATGAATTACAAAACTAGAAAACTAATCAAACCAAGTGATTTAAATGCAAGAGGTACGTTGTTTGGTGGACAATTACTGAAGTGGATCGATGAAGAGGCTTCTATCTTCACCATATGTCAATTAGGTTCTTCAAATATAGTAACAAAGGCAATGTCTGCCATAGATTTTGTGCAGACAGCAAAGACAGGAGATATTGTAGAAATAGGTTGTGAAGTGATTAAGTTTGGAACCACGTCAGTAACCCTTTGTTGTGATGTCAGGAATAAAAATACTAAACAAAGTATTATCAAAGTGGACGAGATTGTTTTTGTTTTATTGGACGAAAATGGAAAACCTACGCCACACGGAAAAACTAAATAAAATGAAATATACCCCAAGAGAACATATTGACAAGATAGTGGAGGAAGTCCTTTGTGAATTTGATTTTCCAAGAGTTATGGTAACAATGAATACTTTGGGTTGGACTTGGGGTATGAATCCAACACCACCGACAATCGAAGATCTAAAGAGAACTGGAGAAAGAATAATGAGAGGTGCAATCGATGGGGCAATAAAGTGTAAAAATCTTAATGAGTCGGAGGGGTACATATATGCTACAGGTGGATTTAAAGCCACCGCATTTAAAAATAGATATAAAGCAATAACGTCAATTCAATTAGAGTTTATTGTGACTTCATGGGAATCTGACGGAGATTAGACTTTATTTGAGAGTAAACGATACGATATTTTAATTATGATTAATTTTTCTTTGCCAAAATATATTAAGACGCAATATTCAACGGCATATCCATTTCCTCACACCGTGATTGATAATTTTATGAATGAACAGTTTTTGAATCGAGCTGTTAATCATCTACAATATGTTGATTGGGGTTATGATGATGGGGAAGATGGCAATAGTAATCAAGTTAAAAAGTTATATTCTCCTTACAAGGTAGGTATGTGGAATGATATGCCTGAACATGTAACAAACCTACTTAATTTTTTAAATTCTCGAGAGGTTCTTAAATTCTTGGAGGAACTAACAGGAATTCCTGACTTAATTCCCGACCCTGAATTATATGGTGGAGGTGTTCATAGAATACTTTCAGGTGGAAAACTATCAGTACATGCGGATTATAATTTCCATCCGTTAACAAAATTACATAGAAGAGTTAATCTATTGTTATATCTTAATAAAGATTGGAAAGAAGAATGGGGAGGAGATCTCCAACTTTGGAATAAAGATATGTCGATGTGTGTGAAAAAGATATTACCCATCTTCAATAGAGCTGTTATTTTTAATATTACAAGTGAGGCTTACCATGGACATCCTGGTCCACTTAAGTCACCTGAAGGTATTGATAGATTATCATTTGCCTTATATTATTTTACAAAAGAAAGACCTATTGAGGAAATAACTGATCCTCACATGGCAGTATGGAAAGAAGTATGAAAACAAGAAAACCAATTGCCTTAGTTTATGGATATAATAAAATAGGAGAATATCAACTTACCTCTGACGTTTACTATTGGGAGGGATTACAGGATGAAGTGCAAGTTTATTCTTATGGTGATATTAGTGATTTTGAGACCCATTACACCCTGTTTAATCCTGACGTGATCATTTCCATTGGAAGAGAACTTAAGACCAACATTGAGACTATAAATCAACGTGTTGTTACGTTAGACTTCATGCCCGAAGATAATACTCTTGCAAATGTAATTGTTTGCCAAACTGTATTTAAAAATTCATCTAATATTAGACCTAAGTTCTCTGTTTTTACTCCTACTTTTAAGACAGGTGACAGAATATTAAGAACTTATGAAGGACTTAAGAAACAAACTTATCCTGATTGGGAATGGGTTGTCGTGGATGATTCACCTGAAGGAGACCCTACTTGGGACAAACTTCAAGAAATCGCTCTCCAAGATTTCAGAGTTAAACCGTATAAGATAACTCCAATATCTGGAGGAATTGTAGGAATGGCGAAGAAAAGAGCATGTTCAATGAGTGATGGTGAATGGTTTGTTGAACTAGATCACGACGATTATTTATTACCAAATTGTTTGGAAGAACTTGATAAAGCATCCAAACAATTCCCTGACGCTGGATTTATGTATAGTGAATTATGTGAATTATATGATGATGGGGAGATGAAATATTATACAGATATTTGGGGAGAACAAGGATATGCGAATTTAAACAATTGGTTTGGATCAGGATATGGAATTCATTATTGGGTTGATAGTGAAGGAAAATCTTATTTAAATCACCGATATCCCGATATTAACCCACTCTCAATAAGATATAACTTTTCAATGCCGAATCATGTAAGAGCTTGGAGAAAAGATGTTTATCAAAAAGTAGGTGGTCATAATAAAAGATTACCTGTTGCAGATGATTATGAGTTAATTGTTAAGACATTTCTTGAAACAAAGATAATACACATCAAGAAAATGTTATACCTACAATACAATAACAGGGATAGTACTGTTGATAACAATGTGACAGATATTAATAGAAGAGCCAGACTAATCAAAGATCATTTTGATAAACAAATTCATGAAAGAATAATTGAACTTGGTAAAAAAGATTGGATGTGGAATGACACCGAAGATAGATCTTTTTTAGAATTTCCTCAAAAGAAGTATTATGATGAGGAACAAGTTATGAATTATATCTATTTATAGATGTGAAAATTAAGATTAAAAATATAAAACCTCATTTCCAACCAAATCAAGTTGGTATCGTAAAAGAATTTGTTAAGTTCCTACAGAATAACGGACCTCTTAAGTCAGATGTTAATATTTTATTTCAAGATAAAAGGAATGAGAATATAACAACAGGTAAACAACAAGATAATACGATCACGATATTTGCAAAGGATAGATTACTTGTTGATGTTTTGAGGACTTTAGCTCATGAGTGGATTCATATTTTACAGACCCAAAATATGAAAACTATGCCGAATTTAGATAGACCATCTGAGGACCATGCTAATTCTTTAGCGGGTTATTGGTTAAGACAATTCAACAAAGAGAACCCTGAACACGAAACGGAAGTTTACAAGGATTAAAGTGCAAAACTTTCTCCACAACCACAAGTTCTCGAAGCATTTGGGTTTATAAATTGAAATCCTTTACCGTTTAGACCATCTGAAAAATCTAATTCAGTTCCAAAAAGATATAATAAAGATTTCATATCTATTAGGATTTTTATTCCTTTATCTTCCGCAAGTGTATCTGATGGTTGTTGATCAGTATCAAAAGATAGATCGTAAGATAATCCACTACAACCACCGCCTTTAACCGCAACTCTAACGAATGGAGTTTTAAATTCAGTCTCTTCAATTAGAGAACTTAATTTTTTAGCCGCTGTTTCAGATACTGTTACCATTAGGCATATTTTAATCCAAAGAATTCGTAGTTTTTATGAACCGAGATTTCATCACCTGCTTTTATTGCTAAATCTTCATCTTCGTAAATTGCAGAAACAGGACATTCTGGAACACATGCACCACAATTGATACAAGTATCTGGATTGATATACATTTGTCCACCTGGAAATGCGGCTCTACCGTCTCTTTCAATTTCACCACCTGAACCTTCCATATCGATAGGTCCGTGAATACAATCTACCGGACATGCACTAGCACATGCAGTATCCATACAATCAACACAACTCTTTCCAATTATAAAACTCATTATTTTTTCTTTTTTCTATTATCAATTATTAATTCTCCATTCAACCAAACCCTTTCTACACCAAAACCAGCACCCTCAACACTCTTTTTTAACTTATCATAAGTGTAAGTGCCTTGTTTATATTCTATATTCCATTCTTGAGTTTCTAAATTAGACTCAATTTTAATTATATCTTTATCTGATTCTAAAGATTTATAAACTGATCTTGAGCACATAGAACAAGTTAGACCTGTTGATATGAATTTAACTTTATCTTGAGATAATCCAAATAAAGGAATAAAAAGAATAAAAAGTAGAATTAGTAGTAATTTTTTCATTTTATACATGTGAGGCGTCGAAGATTATTTCTTCTAATCCTTGTTTTTTTCTATAATCATTAATGGCGGATTTAATAGCATCTTCAGCCAAAACCGAACAATGAATTTTAACGGGAGGTAAATTTAATTCCTCAACCAAATCCATATTATCGATAGTCATTGCTTCATCTAAACTTCTACCTTTTAACCATTCAGTTGCAACTGATGATGATGCAATTGCAGATCCGCAACCAAAAGTTTTGAACTTAGCATCGATAATAATGTTATTCTCAACTTCAATTTGTAATCTCATTACGTCTCCACACTCAGGTGCGCCAACTAATCCTGTACCCACATTCGGTTTGGATTTATCCAAAGTCCCAACGTTTTTAGGATTGGAGTAGTGGTCTAATAGTTTATCTGAATATGACATAGTTTAATAAATTATAGTTAAAGATACGAATAAATATTGAAAAAAATAATACTATTTTCATTTTATTCAAACATTATGTCAGTTAAACAAACAGATTGTTGAAATACTGAATCGGTTGATCTTCTAATATCTTTCTGAAGATCGTTAATGGTATCACTTCCCCTACCAAATTTTTTTTGTGAATAAATTTTAATACCGTAAACCCATTGACACATTGCAGTTTTGTGTGGGGATCCAAAAGTAAAAAACACATCAACCTTTTGTAAATCAGAATACTTTTTTGTTGAAACAAGCTGATTAACAATCTTTTGAAGATATTTTCTCATTACGATATTTGAATCTGAAGTCATAATTATAAATATGTTAAATCCTGAATATAAAAATGGAATTTTTATTCCTATTTCTGTTGGTGATACTATACTTATTGGTAGATTCAAAAATAAGAAATCTACAGTTAAAACCATAGGAAAAGACGAGCATGGTATGCCGACAATAAATGGTAAAAGAGTAGTTAATTTTAGAATACCACCAAAAGAAAACAAGAAATGAATTTTATACACTCAGAAAAAACGATTTGGATCTTACCTGAAAGAACCGCAACAAGAACAATAGGACAATTATTGAATTTTTGGGAAGTAGTTATACTCGAAGGAGGGGAATACAAAACATGTGTAAAACACAAAAATTTAATGGGAGAATTTTCACAAGGATTGAGACATGAGTGGGATGTATCTGAATTATTTTTAGATTATGAAATTCTATTAAATGTTAGAAACCCATATTCAAGGATGAAGAGTTATTATCATTCTTTATTTTTGAAGCATGATTGTATGGATAGTAAAAATTGTGATATTAATTTTGAACAGTTTTTAGACAAATACTGTAATCTTCACGGAGGGTTACTCCATCATTTTAGATTCGAACAAATTTTCGAAAAGAGACCTCCAAAATTAGTGATTAGATATGAAAATTTGGCAGAGGATCTTATGAAGGTACCTTTCATCCAAAAAAAACACGAAGATTCTGAAGAATTCAGATCTGAATGGGACAGAGTGGTGGGAAATAATATTTTCAATAAGGAAACACTTAATGATTCGTACAAATATACTGAGATCGAAGCTGAAAAAGTATATCGAGCGTTCGAAACACAATTTAATTTATTTGGTTATTCAGAAGATAGTTGGAAGTATTTATAACTATGGGTAAAAATAATACAGTCATAGTAGAGAGAATAGAGGATATTGGTGGTACACCTTTATATCATCATACATCCGAGGAAAGAGCTATAGACATTATGGATCAAGATAAATTAAGAGGTAGTTTACCATCAGAAGACTACTTGGAACTTGATAAAAGATTATCACAAACACCATCAAAATCTGCAGTATCACTAACTAGAGATAAAAACTTTACACCTGGAATAACTATAGGATCTTCGTGGGATAGTCCCAAAGACTTGAATGTTGTCTTTGTTTTAGATAGTAATAAACTTAAGACAAGATATAAAATTGAGCCTTTTAACTATTCATCAATTGATCCTCGCATATTTGACGACATGGGATATGAGAAAAACCCTGAAATGGAGGAAAGAGTTTTAACTAGATACATTCACCCTTTACACAAATATGTTACTAATATTATCTATAAAGGTAATGATGAGTATGTTAAGGATAAGATTAATCAATTCATGCAAAATAAAGAAGTAACAGAACAATATCAAATTAACGAATTATCCGATGACTCCTCTGGTGTAAAAGAGTTTTTAGAGGATGTTAAAAACACTCCAGGTTTATTAAAACATTTAGGATTCAAACGATTTAAATCTCTTGAGGTTTATGTGAGAGAAGGTGGGTATGAAGATTTTGAAGAGTTGAAGTCTGATGCCAAAAAATTCCATGATAAAAACAAGAAGGTTACTTGTGATAAGTGCGGTTGGTCCTGGAATTTATCTGATGGTGGAAAAGACAAATACTTGTGTCACAAATGTGGTCGCGATAATACACCAAACACAAAATCAAATGTTAAAAGAATAAAAGAACAAATAACAGAAGAAGGGTTGAATAGATCTACTGTAAGGTTATTTAAGATTCTTAATACTGAAAAAAAGAATTTAAAGACAAGAGCTAACATATTGGAGTTCCTAACAAAAGCCTTGAAGCTAATTGGTTTAAATCCTGATCTTGCACTTTATTATTTGGAACTTTACGTTCTCAATTACAGAAAGGATGGGAATTATGAATCCATTAGTAAAAATGAAATAAAAGATCCAAAAAGTCAGAAGGGTAAAACAATAAGCAACACCAAAGCGTGGATGTATACAATGGCTCAAATGCCGTTCAAAGGATCTAATTTATCTTCTTATTGGAAAAATGATTCTAAAGGTGTTCCTGTTTATGTGGTTCTATCATATGGATGGTATCCAATATTTGTTTATAAAAAAGGGATATGGTACCAAATTGTCGATAGTTATTCTTCTTCAACGGGTAGACAAATAAGTAATAGTAATCCTAATCATTGGAAGGCGTATAATAAAAACGTTGAAAGTGATGTTTACTTCATGAATAAAGATGAACTCCGTAGATTAATAGATTATGCGGAACATGATGAAATCATGAAGGAAAAACTTGAGAGATTTAAAGAGAAAGGTAAGGAATCATCAACACAGAAGTTAAAAAATGTGTCAAGGTATTACCCAAATATTAAGATCAAATTCAAAATTAAGTCAATTGAGGAAGAAGATGGTAAGGCGGTCGTTACTATCGACGTTTTAGATGTTTTAAGAAAAGAAGGACAAAAGGGTGTGGAAACGTCTGACAATTATACTAAAGGTGAACTTAATGGTGTTACAAAAGAATCGGTTGAAAATACTATTATAAGTGAGTTAGGTAACAAATTTAGAGAATTTGTGGGGAAAAGAATGAAATACGACAGTGAAGGAGTTGCAAAGATAGATAATGTTGAATTTAAATTCAATCATCTAAGGGATAAGTAAATTAATATTCTTCTTCTTCATCGTCATCTTCATGATCTATATCACCAAAGTCATCGAGGTTGGTTTCAAAGTAATTGTTAAACCAATTTAATATGTATTTTCCAATGTTCTCATTACCAAATAATGACTCAATACTGCTTAATAACCCAGATTCAATTAGTAAGTTATCACCATAAGTGTCAAACATTCTCATTCCAGATTCAGCGTTCCAAACAACAATATCGCCGCCCAAATCATCAATATCGTATCTAAACGAGTTGAAGTAATTATTCACTAATTCTTGTAATCTATTTTCAGTTATTGTGTATTTCATATTAAATTTTTTCCCAAGTTGCTTTTAGGAAATCTAAGTCTAATGGAGTACCGTAGTAGCTAATATCTATATTAAAAAATGATCTAAGGTCCTTAATGATTTCTCTTTTCAGTAATGCTGGAGTTTTAGTTTCGTGGGTGAAGAAAAATTGAATAAGAACTGCGTTTGTTGAATAATTTTCATTTCCATAAGTTCTTCTTCTAACTCCTTCATCATTAGTTATTTCTATTTTTTCAAGGTCATCACCAAGTTTAGATTTAAAAAAGTTAACAATTTTAGGTAATAATCTTAAAATATTTTTTCTATTTGTTTCAATTTGAGCAATTCTTCCTTCTCTTGATAAAGTATGAAATTCTTTGACCCAATCAGGTGCATCATCACTGATATGTACATTCTCCCTCAATATTTGTTTAATTAGGTCTTTCATCAGTTATAAATAGATTAAATATCATAAGATAACCAAGCAAATTCTTCAAACAATCTTCTACCGTACCTTTCTTCAAACCAATATTGTATTATGAGTCCCCACACACCAGTATTCGCGTCAATTGCTGATGTCATTTTCTGATAGTCTTTAAATAGGATATGAGGTATGTTTCTTCTAATGTGAATCTTTCCTCTACCAGTATCATCAAAATAACGATTACGATCTTTTTCAGTATGTAATGGTCCATAAATGTCATCCAATATGGAAGAGCCCAACTTATTTAATTTATCTTGACTAATTTCGTATTTCATTCTTTAATAAATATAAATTAGTGTTGAGTTCCTGTTTTTTTATAATGATTGAGTTGGTCTAAAACTTTCCAATTTACATTGGATCCTAATGTTTTTGTAAATCTATCACTTAGTTCATACAATAGAGAATCATAGTTTCTGAAACTCGGAGAATTGGAATAGATTCTAATTTGTATTGTGAAGTTAGGTATTGTTCCATCATTTGATTCGTTGTAATTTACGGATTCAATCTCAATTTTCTCCAAATGTTCTATATCTTCACAAATATCAAAATTTACACCAACGGGAAAATCGTTTGCGTCTATTTCCGAACAAGAGAGTTCAATTTGTTCACAAGTTTTTTCTACGAGAGAAGTAAGTATTGGGACCCAATTCTTTTTTTTCTCTATAGTGTTTTCGAATATACGACTGCGTTGTGATTCAGTTATGATGTACTTCATGATTATAAATATATTGGATTAATAATCTTAAAGAATATGTTACTAAACTATTTCTTTAACTATTAATTTGTGGTCTTTCTTAAACCATTCTCTAACTACCAACAGGAATATTTGGTCCATATAACCTTTACCATATTTGTTATTTAATTCTGACTTCACAATATCACCAACATACATGGTGCCGGTCTTAATATCAAATAGGAAAAATTCATTCGCCCATGTTTGTTCCACCTTATCGTAATAGAGATATGGGAACCCAAACTTATCGTCGATATACTTTACAATTAATTTCTCAATAGAGGTCATACAATCCAAATATAAGGTATTTATAGTTGTGAGACAACTTATAAAACGAATATTAAGGGAGGAAACTCGAAAGGATTTATCACCAGTAATCAAGGAATTGTTAAATACAAGTATTGGTCCCAAGTATAAAAGAATTATTTGCACCTTTGATGCTATTCCACCATGGAAGACGGTAACAAACTCTGAAGATTATCAAATTATGGTTAGTGTAATTGGTGGACCTGGTTCAAAACGTTGGCCAAACACACAAGACAAGGTTAGAGAAAGAGATGCTATTGTGAATGATGTATGGCATACCGTTTATAATTTCATTGGTCTTAGTACAGATGTATTTTTAAGAAATGTTAAATCATGTGATGAAGTTATGTCTGAACTTAATAAACAAGAAGACAATGAAGGAGCGGGAGCATATGATGCACCTGCATTTGAAATGGAACCTGATCACACAACATTCAAACACGAACAGAAAGAAGCCGAACTAACAGAAAGATGTTGGAAAGGGTATACTCAAAAAGGAATGAAGACAATGTTTGGTAAGAGATATCCCAATTGTGTTAAAGCAAAGAACTAATGAAAAAACTATTACTAATTTTATTACTATCACCAATGATGGTATTCTCTCAAGATTCAAAGAACAGAGAGATGCAGATGCAAGTAAACAATTTACAGCCATCACCTCCGAGAGGATCCATAGTTAAAACAAATTCATTCTTAACATCATCTGATTTTGTGTTCTTACAGAAACCGACATACGTTGGTGGATGGTTACAAGCAATATCATTGGGTGGTGGAAGACAATCAATGAATGGTGTCTATTCTTATGGAGGAAATGGATTTGTAACAACAGATGGATCTCAATTAGGGATATCAGGATTTGCATCCAAAGGTAATAACAATTTATTTGTTTCTTATGTTAAATTAGCCAAGAGCAAAACAACAACTTTAACTTATGTAAAAGTATACAAAGGGAAATGGAATAGAGGATTTGGTATTAATTTATCATCATCCTTTAGTCAAGTTGCTAAATCCGATTCATTACCACTAATGCATATTGTTGCACCTTCAGTAATGTTCTTTATCAATAGAACATACACAACCGGAAAGTTTATGATAACACCTGATTTACTTGTTAGTTATTCAAATCCATACTTTGACATGGGAAAAAACTCAGTTACTTTCTTGGGTGCTGAAAGATGGATTGGATTTCAATATGATCCAACTTTTAATGTGTTAGTCGGAACGTCATTGGGGTATAGACTATCAAAGAGATTTACAGTACTATTAGCTTATAGAGGAAACATTAACACCAATCCAAAGTTCGGGTTGATGAACAACATATCTATAGGAAACAAATTTAACTTACAATAAAAACTATTTATAATAAAACAAAACTATGAAAAAACTATTACTAGTGTTGGCGGTGTTGGGTTTAACAACAACAGCGTTCACTCAAAAAATCTACAAAGAAAGAGCTTTAACAATTGTTGTAGGAAAGTTCGCTTTCTGTGGTGCATCATCCGCTAAACCAACGGGAAAAATAATTACAGTAGAAGGTAAAAAGTTCTTAGAAGGAGTTGCAGCTTGTCCTGTAATGGATGGTCCTTCTGTGGCTAACACAATCTTGGTTCCTAATCCTTCAATTACACCTGATAGTACAGACAAGACTGTATGGTCTTATTTTTGGTATTATGATAGTGTTCCTCAAGCACCAACATGGGATAATTTACCAACGGTGAATAGAACATTCGTTGTATCAAGAGGACCCAAAGGTGGAATGAGTAATATGTGGTGTATGCCATGTAAGGTATTACCTAATAAAGTTAATGGTGTGACAATTGCAGAATGTTATGGTCCACTTAATGAGTTAGCATTTCCAATGAGAAGAGCACTTAGAGCTCACCCTGGTCAAACATCAGTAACACAAGCACCTGTAGGAGCAACATATCCTGTGGGAACAATTATTCCTGTGAGATTAATGAGTGATGTTAAAAGTAAAAAAT
>Ga0049080_10000354_pt1 | contig 15115 bp, 9 predicted proteins | sample GreLakmeER15MSRF_FD_66716 | JGI IMG/M metagenome (GOLD analysis project Ga0049080, IMG submission 66716) | Freshwater lentic microbial communities from great Laurentian Lakes, MI, USA - Great Lakes metaG ER15MSRF | ecosystem: Environmental > Aquatic > Freshwater > Lake | place: Great Lakes... | reverse complement strand
TTATTCTCTTTATTATTAATAATATTTTTAAATTCCTCTATAAAATATCTAATATATCTAAATAACACCTAAAATTGCTGTTTGAACCTCTTCAATCAAGAATACTATAAACGCAGTTATAACAGTAATATAATATACTACTTTTTCACGCATATCATTATCTGTATATTTTATTATCAATAATATTATTAATATTATTACAGCATTTAACATAATTTCAACAGCCAAATATAAATTGAAAAAATATACAGCCCCCCAATAATCTAATCTAACTATATATAATTTATCTGTAAATTTAGTTATAAATGTGCCATCATCTTTATAACCTTTTATTTTAGTTATTATTATTTCATCATCTTTAAAACCAGATTTATTCTTGTCACTAATATATGCAAATAATTTTGTTGATATATCATTCAAATCATTTTTAATTTCTTCTTTTTGTAAATTATGTCCTAATAAAGATTTCAAAGATAATGTAAAATCTATTTCATCATCTATTTTCTTAATACCAACATTAGCAACTCTTCCAAATATTAATTTATTTAACTTAATTAATATATACGGGTCATCTACATTATTACGAACAAAATATACATATATAATAATAATATTTAATAATGTTTTATTACTATCTGTACTATATATAATGGTATTATATATACTATTAAAGAAAGCATTTGTATAATTGTTTTGACTATATATTTCTTTATCAAAGTTAAAACTATAATTAATTGCCAACATTTTTTCTTCAAATTTCCTTATTGTTTCATCTATATTTTCACTATTTGTTTCATCTATAACATTATATTTACCTATCATATAATTTATATCATCTCCATAAGCAATTTTAATAAAAGTATCAAGTATACTCTCGGCATTATTGTTATTTAAAATTAAATTGTTATTTACTTCACTCCGTATATATTCGTCAGCAATAATTAAATCATCATATATAGTCTTTATTCTTTTATAAGTTCCGTTGATAAATATTAAAAAATATATGATGCTATGTAGAATACAATAAGCCAATAGAACAAATATTATTAGTATTAAATAATACGTGTTTTTATCTAAAATTTTATTAATAAATAATGATTCATTATTACCAATATCAAATATAAAATTATAAAAATCACTTATAAATGCTAAAAGTATGATTAGTATTATTATAAATAATAATAACAATATTATCTCATATAAATTATTATTAGTTTTTACATATAAAGCAGTAACGTGATTATCATAAGACCATAGCAATGTAGTAGGAAATAAGATATATAAACCGTTTAATATATAACCATAAATATCACTTTTTTTATCATAATCATTTAGATATTTATGGTTATCTTTAATGTTAAATGTATATATTATACCATTTTTACCTATTAATTTTTTTCCTATTACACTTGCATCTGTTATTGGTCGAGTATCATATAATTGAGTATCATATAATATAATATCATATATGCTTTTATTTATATTTATTTCTGGAACATAACCAATTTTTTCATTTTTATATTGAATTTTATATATTTTATCTTTTTCGTCTTTATCCTTATATTTAATAAAATTATCTATTACAATATGCTCATCAATTGAACTATATTTTATATTTTTATAAATTTTATCAAAGTCCTTATCTTTAATTGAATCGATATTTTTTAATTCAAATTCTATTTTGTTATCAGTAATTTTTTGTATAACAGTTTTATTATCTTTTAAATATGTTAAATCAATTGCTTTATCATTAGTCGCACCTTCATCAATCAATGTAAATTTTTTCATATCAATCGTCCGTATTTCGCTACTACAAATATTTTCAAATATATTATGATTATTAGTATTAGTATTAATTATATTAACATAATTTACTAAACGATAATTATAAATATCTTTAAGTTTATAAAACATCGCATCATCAAGAGTGTTATGAACAACAATTTCTTTAATAGAATATACTGTATATAATGCATAATTGATAATTGCTAATACAAAAATAACTATTAATACTAAAGCAATTAAATACAATATAAAAGTGATAATATTTACTAAGATTTCACTCATTATTTATTAAATATATTCTTATTTAATAATTATAATAAAAATTAAGTATATTATTACTAAAAATTAATAATAAAAGCCCCGTATATACAAATAAAGGCTGCTATATACATATATATAGCATTTTTATAAGTGTTCATATAATAATCAAGCGAATAATATATATTATCATTAATAAACTTATTTAATATTTTATTTAATATTTTAAAATCTATAAACGCAAAGTATATTAAGGCAATTGATGAAAATAATATACCACCTAATACAGAAGTAAGTAATCCAAATTTATAATACATAAGATAAGATGATTTATATTCCTTAATTATATTATAACTGTCTATTAACTTCTTTCTAATAGAACTATATTTAGTTTTAATTTCATCTAAACTTGATTCAAACCCTGCCTTTTTATCATCAAGTAATGCTGATTTTATTTTACTAATATATTTCTCTATATCTTCTGGAAATATATTATCAATATTTCTCTCTAATCTACTATAAATACATTTTGAATTATTACATAAATTTTTAATATCTACAATTGTCTTTTTATTATTTATTTTGTCAGTTAATATAAGTGTAATACATATTTTAAGATAATTATCGGAAGTATTATTTTTTAATTCAGTGGTAATATAGTTTTTAAATTCAGTTTCGTCAATAGAAAATTTTTTATGATCATATTTATTAAGTAAATTACAATCTACATTTTCTATTATTAAGGTATCGATAATTTTAATATTATCATGTATTTTTATATCATCAACATTTTCCCCATTATATTCACTATATATAATATAAGAACGTATCAATAAGGATAATAATATATATATCATAAATCCATATATTAGATAATATTCATTATTACAATTTTTATATATATCATAATTATAATATTTATTATAAAATAATATCTTTATTTCATTGGGTAAAGATGTATTTGAAAATATATTTATAATACGATTATACCAAAATATAATAAATAAAATTATATATATTGATAATAACTTAAAATTTTCAAAATTTATTACATTTTTTTCCGACATAGGATAATAATCACAATATTTTAAATTTAAACTATCATAACTAGGGTTTACATCTTTAGAAGATAATGTACTTAGTTTTACTCTACTATTTGCGAAATTTGCTATTTCTATAATATTTGTAATTAATACAACAAGTAACAATGATACAATTATGAATCTCATTATAGTATCAACAGTATCAAATTTCATTTTATTATACCTTTTATTTATATATATTTTAAAAATTTTACTAAATTGCTTTAAATATCCACAATAATAAGAATATTGTTATAGGATAACTGACTCTTAATAAAAATTCTTGAAAATCAGTTAATATATTATCCCCAATATATTTAGATAAATAATAAGTTAACATTCTATCTATTGAAATACCGAGAACAATTACAAGAGAAAATAATGATAATTTAATTACTTCTGTTCTCTTTAAATTCATTCTATCAAAAAAATTATATTCATTTCCGCGTTTTCTTAAATTTTCATTATTATATATGTACTCATTTTGTTTATAAGATTGATTTGAAATTGGAATTAATGATGTATTATTCATATGTTGCTGTTGCGAAAGTTGTTGTATATGTATTGGCGATTGTTGTATATTTTCAGTTTTATATTGTGCCTGTTGTGCCTGTTGTGCCTGTTGTGCCTGTTGTGCCTGTTGTGCCTGTTGTGCCTGTTGTGCCTGTTGTGCCATTTGAGTTTGTAACATAATTTGTTGTGATTTTGAAGATTTATCTTCTATAGACATATCATTATTGCTCATTTTGTTAATTTTTTGTGTAGAATATGAATTATCCATATTATCACCTAATAAATTGTCGTCTCCACCATATAATAAACTTAAATCTGTCATAATATCTATATATATATATGGAAATAAATTATAAAATTACTTGAAAAATAATAATCTTTAAGTAATACAGATTAAATGAATAAAAGCATTGATTATGAAAGTTTGTTTACATATATATCATTATTATTAGCATTCGCAATATTTATTATATTAATGTATGGGTGTTTATCTAATAATTATAGTAATATAGAAAACTTTACAACAACTCCGTCGCAACCTGAAAATGCCGAAATTATAAGTATGGCAGTAAATGCTACTGGAGGAATAACATCAATAACTCTTAAGACAGATAAAAAAGGAAAGTATTATAAAGATAAACCGCCTCTAATAACTATTGCTATACCTACAGCGACTGGTTCTGTACAAGCGACGGCGACAGTTGTATTAAATTCTGCTGTAATTGCTGGAACTACACCTGAACTATGCGAAATTGCCAGCATAACAATAGGAACAGCAGGTTCTAATTACACAACTGCAGATATTACTAAAATTACATTTGAAACTATAGAAGCCTACAAAATACGCTATCCGGTAGCCCAAGCAACTACAGCTGTAGATACAGAGCCTGTAATAGCAGAGATAGCAAATATTACTGTAAATTCTACAGGAGGAATAACATCTATAAATCTTAATTCAACGGCTAAAGGCAAATACTATAAAAATGAACCGCCTCTAATAACTATTATGTCTCCGACAGATACTACAGGCGAGCAAGCAAAAGCAGTTGCTAAATTAAAATCAACAACTATTACAAATACATTGTTATATGAAATTGATATAATTGATATAACAGAAGAAGGTAAAAATTATGTAGTTGCTGACAGCAATAAAATAAGCATAGAAACTATCGCAGATTATAAACTTCGCACAAATCCTATAATAACTTTAACAGATGAACAAAAACAAAATATAACAACATTAATAAATGGATGCAGTGCTTTAAATAATAAACAATCCTATATTACTAAAATTACTAGCAATAATTTAAGAAAACAAGATGTAGATAGTATAATATCAGAAGTTTCTAAATCTTCATAAATTTCTAATTATCATCATCATTATTGTTATTTACAAAATTTTTATTAAATTGTGTTAATTTTATTCCTTCATTACTATAATCAATCTCTCTTTTTTTATAATCATCTATATTATCACGCGAATATTCTTCATTTTCATCATCACTATCACCCTCTATCTCTTCTTGATAATATTGATAGTCTATATAATTCATTTTATATTCAGGATTTAATATAGAACCTTCTGGAAATTTATTCTGTTTAGGTTCATAATAATAAATAGCAAAAACTATATTGTGATTAACACCTTTAAAATCATACAATAATCCTTTATTTGTTTCAAAACGCAAAGATATTCTTGATAATTTACCAATTGGATGAAATTCGCGAATAGGCAATTTTGTAATTGCTAATCTTTCACTATTAATACCCACATTATCTACACGAAACTTTGCTAAGCCGAGAGAATATTTAGAATATGACAAAGAACCAAATAAATGCTCTTCAATTTCTGGACATTTTAATACAATGTATTTATTACCTATTAAATATACAATTCCAGGAGATGTTATTATATTTTTATCAAATTCTATATTATCTATAACTTTTGTTAATTTTGTATTTATAATACTATGAAACATTTTATACATCCGTCTGTCGGTATTATATATACTTTTATACTGATATCTGTCGTTAATATATAAAGGGTTTATTGAGTTATATAAATCAAAACCAAGATTCTCATATATTGTTGAACGCTCCATATCAAGTATAAAAGGTAATCTCGAATATATATCTATTAAATTTGTTAATTCGGCAGGTTCTGAATGTTTCTTAAATCCTATTTCACTATCTTCTTTTTCTTCATAATTTAATAAAAATGTTTTTAACGTATAATCTCCTGTATCAATACTAATCTTATTAAATATATCAATGTAATTAATATATTCATTTTCTCCATAATTTTTAGTATCATTATCATTATCATATAGTTTATACCATATTGTCAAACCCTTTATTATAGTATTATTTCTACATAATGCTATTTCATTCGTTTTAAGTTCTCTGTTATATATTTTAAAATCTTTAATATACATCTTAGCACCATCGTTCCAATAACCCTTATAATTATTTCCTGTCTTATTTAATGTAATAGGTGCTGAAAGACTTCTTCCTATATATTTTTTTATATAAAAAACATTTTTAATCGTTTTTTTTACTGTAAACTGTTGAACTATATTTAATGATAGAGAATTATTAGATATATAAATATTCCATTTATTTTCTAATATAGTCCAACATATATGTACTTCTTCGCTTAAATCTACATTGGCAATTATATTTTTATCACCTTCTATAGTACCATCACCTATAATAAATTGTATATCATATAGTTCTCCTTCAATTTTTTTAAGAACATTAACCGTCATAGCAGTATAATTTGTGTTTGTTTGATTCCATAAATGATAATAACCAAAACTGAAAATACAATAAGTATTATCTTTAGAATAATCATAATTATAAATTGCTTCTGCTTTTACTTTAAAAGAATATGTTATACCTAATTCATTACCTCCAATTAATGTTTCGTTACCATACGTGTTTACATAATTAGCATATATATTATAAATGTTTATATTGTTACTAAGTTCTATATAACCGCTATTTTCTAATAATGTGTAACTATCGATATAAGAACAATTATATTTTATTAAATTACATGCTATTTTTTCTGTAACACCATTTTTAATTACATTATCTTCTTCGTTTGTTCCCAAATAATAATATATTAAATTGTTTTCAACATCTATATTATACATAGTACGCGGAATACTAGCGTCAATTATTTCCATACCAATTACATTTTTAAAAGGAACTGTAAATTCAACAACATATTTATTTGGATTAGGAAATTTGTCTCTGTCTCTATCAGTGCTATCTATTAAAAATGTGTAATTTTGTTTAATACTATTATTTTTAAGATAATTAATATCTTCAATAGACATATTAATAATTTACTTATTTATTATACGTATATTATTTTTTATATCTAATTTTGAGTTAAAATGGTATATAACTACAGAATTATCTTGATTAACCACCCATAAATAGCACATAAGTTAGTAAAACATATCTAAAAATTATTAAAGATTGTTTGTTTAATATATTTACTTTTTGATTCTTTTGATATACTATTAATTTTTTTAAGTATTTTAGGGAAATACTTAGATATAAACTCTGTTATATCATCGTCATTATTATATTTATATATCTTTATAAACTCTTTGAAGTATATATAAAATATTGCTCTTAAAACAATATAACAATAAGAATGTGTTTTCTCGTACCACTTATTATTACCTTGTTTATTTAAGATTCTTCTTGCTATTTCAATATTATGCTCTCTATCCTCTTTAATTATCTTCTTAAATGATGAAAATGTCATATTGTTTTCAATAGAATAAAAGATGACATTTATAATAATTGCATAGGTTTCTACAATTGCTTCATTTGGTATTAATACTTGATTATTATCTATTCTACATGTATTCTTTATTATTTGTATATTTTTATTAGACCAATTTTCAAAATGTATATTAGAATGATGAATTAATTCGTGTATTATTACTTTTTCATAATCTTCTTTTCTAACAATATATATATTGTTAGAATTAATATATGTAAACCCGCCATTTATATTAATTGCTGCGACATTCTCGTTTTTTTTATTTGGTAGTTTGCGTTTTAAAGGGTTTAATAATATATAATAATTAAACCCTTGATATGATTTAATATCAAATAGTTTTTTAATTAAAAATACGCGATATATACTATTATATAAATGTTGTCTCATTTTTGGTGTAATGACTTTTTTTGTTAATATATAAAATGTTATGTTTTTGTATTTAATGCGATAACCCTTATCACATTCATCAAAATATTTAATACAAAAATTCCATTCAAAGAAACTATCATTAATTAATAAAGTTTTAAATTCTTCAAAAAATGATAATGGTATATTTTCAATAGATAGTTCGTTCAATTCTATATTATAATTTTGTTTAATTAAACTATATAATTTATTTTCGTCATTATTCATCTATAAAAAACTGTCTACTCTCTTTAATAATTATAGATATATATTTGTCTTCCTTAAGTTTTAAAGAAATGTTTAATAGTTTATTAGACATTATATTACCATCATTAGTTTTATCACAATGTTCAATAGCCCGCTTAATAAAATATGTATATACAGTAGTTTTAATTGAATATTTTAAATTATTTTGTTTAATATCACAAACCCATTTATTATATTTATCCAAATATTCCCATATATTATTCTTAATATATTTGTATTTGCCTTTCAATATTTTATATACAACAAGAGATATATCATAATCTGTGTTATTTATAACACATAAATCTATATAATTATTAATATCCATATAAAATATAATATAATAAATGCTTATTTATAAATTACCATCTACTAATAAAAATACGGCATCTACTAATAAAAATACGGCATCTACTAATAAAAATACGGCATCTACTAATAAAAATACGGCATCTACGCCTACTTCTCAAAACTTTAGTAATATTGTATCTCTTAGCAAATTGCCTTTCTTGAAACCACAACGTTGCATAAATATGACAATTGAACAGTATAAAAACAAAGAACATATAAATAACAAAATGTGTTATATTGAGATAGATACATCTTTATATGATATTGAAAAAAATATTATTAAAGAATTAGAAATTATAAGGAGTAAAATTCAAGTACCTTTTATAGTAAATAATAAAGCACGAATACCTCTCCCTATATATGTTTCAATTGCTAAAATAATATCAAAAGATAATGAATATATATTAAATAATTCATTGGATATTGTCAATAATAATCCTACAACTTTTTTAGAAAAATATACTTTTAAAGGAATGATTAAAATTATTATATATGTTCCAAATTTAATGAACAATAAAGGAGTATATTATAACTATTATCCTTCGCTCGATGCTTATACAAATCAAAACAAGTGGATGGAATATATGACAAGTGAAAATTCATATTTTTTAAAAGTTATTGATTATCATAGAAAAAATCCTCCAAATGATAAAAATAAAAATGACAATTTATTTAAAAAATCTTTAAAAAATATATGTAATGATTTTGGATGTGTATCAGGAAATATAGGAGAAGATATTAAACATATTACTGGAAAATATGGTAATTCTCTATATTCTCCGTCTAAATGTCTTCAATTTAAAGAATATAGTGATAAAGATTTTATGAAGTTAAAAAAAACTGAATTTGATAAAATATATTCAAAAGAAGGTATTGGAAAATTTCAAGAAAATTTGAATAAAATATTAGATAAAGAAAAAGACGAAAAAGACGAAAAAGACGAAAAAGACAAAAAAGACAAAAAAGACAAAAAAGACGAAGAACCCGAAGAACCAGAAGATCCTGAAGATGTAGAATTTAATTTATTACGTTCTTATGCTTCAACACTTGATATTATAGGAGAGAAGAAAAAGAAGAGCTATAATAATAATATAATGAATGACATAAATCATAGAGCAGATAGTGGTTTTATAGGTATTCAAGAGATAACTTTTAAAATGTTTAAATTAGATCCAACATATTCAAAATTTACAGATTTTTTTCATTTTATGCCTTGGGGTGATAAATTATTAAATAATGAATATGTACTCAATAGTGGTAACACATTTTCATTCGAAGATTCTAAATATTTATCTAAAAATAATATAATGACACAGTATATAAAATTTAAATCAATAAATGATAAATTTTATATGAATTTTAATCCCGACGGAGTCCTTGCTATTTATAATAACGATGATACACAAAATAAATTAGTACCATTTACATCAAAAAATATTTTATTAAATACAACAAATAATAGAATAGAATATAATTCAATAACAGGATTAAACTTTTTAGGAAATTATATAAAGAAAGAATTAGGTAAAAGTGAAGAAACATTATTTATAAATTATATTACTGAAAATAGAACACCTCCTTACAGTCTTATATTAGATACTGACGAAAATAGTATTGGAAAATTTAAAATATATGATTTAGGATTTAATATTATATTTAATAGTTAAAAAATATTATTTTTAGTTTATATATATATATATAATATATAATATATAATATTAGAAGAATGATTAATAATGAATGGGATATATTGGATTTATATTTTAAAAATCATAAATACCCTTTTACAGGACATCATTTAGATAGTTATAGAAATTTTATTAAAATTAAGATACCCGAAATTATTAAATCGAATAACCCTATTACTATGATTAAAATGCAAGATAATAATAGTTTAATAGTTAAAATAGATATATATATTGGAGGATTAAATGGTGATGAAATATATGTAGATAGACCTATATCTTTTGAAAATGGAACTCCTAAATTGTTGACACCAAATGATGCAAGAATGAGAAATTTAACATATCAAACAAATATATTTTGTAAAATATTAGTTAGAATTACAAATGATAAAGGTATAATAAAAGATAATATTTTTGAAAATATTGCTATAGCAAGTATACCTATAATGCTTCATAGTGATATATGTTTATTAAAGAATAATGGTTCTGATATATTAAAATTATTGGGAGAATGTCCTTATGATACAGGAGGGTATTTTATTATAGATGGAAAGGAAAAGGTAATAATAGCACAAGAAGATATAGTTACGAATAAATTATTTACAAGTGTTTTAAAAGAAGATGACCCGAATGGATTTAGTTATAAAGGTATAATACGTAGCGTAGCAGATAAAGGCTCGGTCAAACCTTATAATATAGAGTTTTTTTATGTAAATACTCCAATAAAAAGCGAAGGTATATATAATGATGAAAAGGTGAAAATTACATATTCTTCTAAAAAATATAATTACGGTTCTATATTAGTTTCAGTTCCTTCAATAAGAGAAAAAATACCATTGTTTATTTTATTCAGGGCATTGGGTATAGAAAGTGATAAGGATATATGTAATACTATATTTGGTGAATATGGAAATAATATTGAAAAGGATTATTTTGAAAACTTTATAAGACCTAGTATAATAAGTGCTTCATATATAGATGAAAAAAACAATGAAAATTTTATATATACGCAAAATGATGCTCTTAATTATTTATATAATAAATATAAAATATTATATAAAACGGCTACTATAGAACATATAAAATCTATAATAATTACAGAAATATTTCCTAATATAGATGATATAGAAGATAAAGGTAAATATTTAGGATATCTTATATTCCAATTTATTAAAACTATTATTGGAACTTTACCTCTAAGTGATAGAGATAGTTATATATATAAACGTGTTGATATTAGTGGTTTTAAATTAACAGAGTTATTTCAAGAATCTTATATAGAATTACGTGATAATATTAGAATTAAAATAGATAGAGAATATTACTATGGTTCTTTCAAAGATAAAAATGATTATGATAAAATAATAAATCATAATAATATATTTAAAATTATCGACAGTTTAATTATAACAGAATCTTTTTCTAAATCATTAAAAGGCAGATGGGGAATGATAAGTAATAGCGATCCTGAACTTGGAATAGTTCAAGACTTATCGCGTATTAGTTATATAGGTTATTTATCTCATTTAAGACGTGTTAATATACCTATTGATAGAAGTATTAAAATAACAAGTCCTCATAGATTACATTCGCAACAATGGGGAATGATGTGTCCTTTTGAAAGTCCCGATGGAGCATCAATTGGATATCTTAAAAATTTAGCATTATTAACTAAAATAACAGCGGGTATTAATATAGAAAATATAAAAAAATGTTTAATTGATATTGGTATAATTCCATTAAATAAATGTAATTTTATAATAAATAAAAATATAACAGGAGTATTTTTGAATGGTTCTTTGTATGGCTATACTGGAGATCCTATATTTATTACAAGAATATTAAAAGCATATAGAAGAAATGGATTGATAAATATATTAATATCTATATCTTGGAATATTCCATATAATGAAATAAGAATATTTACAGAAGCAGGAAGACCTTGTAGACCTTTATTAATATTAAAAAATAATAAAGAAGGAGATTACCCGTATAATGAATTATTAGTATATAAACATAACTATACAAATTGGTTTGACATGCTTAATGGAGTATATAGTAAATTGGAAGATAGTGAAAAAAATGACGACTATTATTATAGAGATGTATATATAAAACCTATAGATGAACAAGAATTTGATATATTAAACAGTATTGATAAAACAACGGGAGGGTATGTTTCCACTTTTTTAAACATTGGTGGAAAAAAATCTAAATCAACAGATACAAAAGAACAAGATATTGATAGTTATCATAAAAAATATAGAAAAGTATATAATAATATTCTAATAGAATTAGAAAATAAAGGGGCATGTATAGAATATTTAGATAACGAAGAAACCGATACAAGTTTAATAGCAATGAATCAAGAAGATATAACGCCACTTCATACACATTTAGAAATACATCCGTCAACAATATTAAGCGTAGTTTCTGGAAATATACCTATGTGTAATCACAACGCGGCCGCGAGAAATGTATTTCATGCCGCACAATCTAAACAGGCAATTGGAATATATGCTACTAATTTTAATAAAAGATTTGATACAATGAGTTATGTTCTACATTATCCGCAAAGAGCAATAGTAAATACTCGTATAGCCCAATATACATCAAGTGATTATATGGCAAATGGATTTAATACTATAGTTGCGATAATGACATATTCTGGTTTTAATCAAGAAGATAGTATTATGATAAATAAAGCAGCAATAAATAGAGGATTAAATTATTTATCATATTATAAATCTATTAGTGCTACAAGTAAAATAATTTCCGACAGCGAAAGAATAATTTTTGGAAATATAAAAATAATAAAAGAGGCTATTGAGGAAGCAATAGTTAAAAAGGATTCAATAAAATTAAAAGAGTTAGGTATAAATGAAGAGGCAACTGATATAAAAATATCAAATATAAAAAAAAAGGATTATACGCACATAGGCGAAGACGGATTTATTAAAAAGGGTATATATATTCCACAAGGTCAAGAAGTAATTATAATAGGTATGATACATATTAAGGAAAAATATACTGAAGTTAAGAATGGCGTATTTATGGATCAGAAAAAAGAGTATATATATACAGATGTATCTATTAGCACCGATAACTCTTTATATGGTACTGTAGATGATATATATATATCTAATAAATTATCAGGCGAAGATTCTAAAATATGTAAAGTTAAATTTTTAAAAATTAAAAAACCTGAATTTGGTGATAAACATGCATCGCGACATGGGCAAAAAGGTGTTATTGGTATGATAATTCCAGAAGAAAACATGCCATATACAAAAGACGGTATTAAACCAGATATTATAATAAATCCTCATGCTATTCCATCGCGTATGACTATAGGACATCTTGTTGAATGTATTTTTGCAAAAATGTGTTGTATTGATGGTATATTAGGTGATGCTACTGTATTTATTCCAATAGATAACGAGATTATCTATAAAAGATTAGAAGATACAGGATATGAAAAATATGGTAATGAAATTTTATATAATGGTTTTACTGGAAGACAAATAGATACAGAAATATTTATAGGACCAACATATTATTTTAGATTGAAACATATGGTTGCTGAAAAAATTAATGCAAGAGGTATTGGAACTATGACACAATTAACGCGACAACCAACAGAAGGCAAAAGTAGAGGCGGTGGATTGCGTATAGGTGAAATGGAGCGTGATACTGTATTAAGTCATGGTATATCTATGTTCTTAAAAGAAAGTATGATGGAACGTTCTGATAAATATATGTGGTGTGCTTGTAAAAGATGCGGAACATTAGTTGCCTTAAATATTAAAAATAATATTAATGTTTGTAAAAATTGTAAAAATGATGATATATCTACAATTCAAACACCATATGCTTTTAAACTATTAATTCAAGAATTTGAGGCAATGGGAATACAACTTAGAATTAATACAGAAGAACTTGAAATACCTCATACTAAAACAGAACATTATACATATAAAGACGATGACGATAGCTCAATTAATAGCGATGATGTAAGTGTTATTAGTGATATTTTAAGTAGCAGTAGTAGCAGTAGTAGCAGTAGTAGTAATAGCGATAATGAAGATATTGATGATGAAAATAAGTATACAAATAATGTTAAGAAAGTAATGGAAATATACGATAAAAACTTTAAAAAAATAAAAAATGTTAAAATCGGAGGTTCTTATAATGAAAACGAATATGAAGAAGATGAAGAAGATGATGAAGAAGATGAAGAATATGAAGAAGATGATGAAGAAGAAGATGAAGATGAAGAAGAATATGAAGAAGAAGAATATGTAGAAGAATATGTAGATGAAAATAAAAAAGGTGGAAACAATAATTATGAAGATGAAGATGAAGATGAAGAAGAAGAAGAAGATGAAGATGAAGATGAAGATGAAAATAAAAAAGGTGGAAACAATAATTATGAATATGAAGATGAAGAAGATGAAGAAGATGAAGAAGAAAATAAAAAAGGTGGAAACAATAATTATGAAGATGAAGAAGATGAAGAAGAATATGAAGAAGAATATGAAGATGAAGAAGAAAATAAAAAAGGTGGAAACAATAATTATGAAGATGAAGAAGATGAAGAAGATGAAGAAGATGAAGAAGATGAAGAAGATGAAGAAGATGAAGAAGATGAATATGAAGAAGATGAAGGCGATGAAGAAGGTAAAAAAGGTGGTAGCATTAAAAATGCTTATGGATTGTTTAATACAAATATAAATAACTTTACATCTGTATTGAATAACGATAATAATAATAATGATAATAATTATAATAATTATAATAATGATATTAATGATATTAAAGTTATAAAAATTTTATAATATTATAATTTATTTTTAAAAAATAATTAAATTATTAGATAGTATAGTAAGTATTAAAAATGGAGGTATTAGAAATAGTATTATATTTAATATTAACAATTATATTAATTGCTTTAGTAGGTGTTTTATCATGGTTAACATATGATT
>Ga0049080_10000349_pt1 | contig 15165 bp, 18 predicted proteins | sample GreLakmeER15MSRF_FD_66716 | JGI IMG/M metagenome (GOLD analysis project Ga0049080, IMG submission 66716) | Freshwater lentic microbial communities from great Laurentian Lakes, MI, USA - Great Lakes metaG ER15MSRF | ecosystem: Environmental > Aquatic > Freshwater > Lake | place: Great Lakes... | reverse complement strand
TAACCGCAGGAACGGTCAACGGAACTCACTCTCCTGGCGGTGCGATCACATACAGGATCGGCGGTCTTGGTGCCGTGCCTACGGGCGGAACCGCCGTTACTCCGACAGACGGTACGTCGATTATTAACGGTGATATACCAATGGCGGTTAGGGGACTGATCGTCAGGGCCGCAACAAGCCCCGTCGGTTTCAACGGCGGAGTCTCTGGGCAACAGGGCAACACGGGGGCAACGGGCAACCCTGGTACTCCGGGCGACTCGGGCGCGCCCGGGGCATCAGGCAACACTGGGGCGAATGGAAATGCCGGGACAGCGAACCCTAGTAATCCGGGTGGCGCAGGTGGTGCAGGAAGTGCTGGTAATGCTGGTTCGTATGGGCCCAACGCACACACGGTTGGTGCTGCGGGTGGCAGGGGCTATTCGGGCAACCCAGGCACGGCGGGCAACGCTGGAAACTCTGGTCACGGTGGCGCGCGTGGTAACGGTGGTGCGGGTGGTGCTGGTGGCCTAGGTGGCCCTGGCGGTGCTGGTGGCTCTGGTGGTGCTGGTGGCTCTGGTGGTGCTGGTGGTATTGGTGGGGGGGTTGTTATCGTTGTGGCGAAGAGCATCATTGGCTCTGGGTCCATAGTCTCACTCGGTGGCAACGGCGTAACGGGCTCGGCAGGAAATCCCGGCTCAGCAGGAAGTCCTGGCTCAGCAGGAAGTCCTGGCTCAGCAGGAAGTCCTGGTAATGCCGGCAGTCCTGGGAATCATGGAACCCCCGGTGGTCATGGTAGCGCAGGCAATACCGGCGCTGCTGCGCCGGCCCTTACTCATGCAAATCCTGACAGCGTCAGCAACCCCCATAGGGCAATAACTACCGTATACAACGCAAACTATGGTTCAACGAGCACCTACCACTTTGGGACATATCAGCACGATCTCCACAAAGCCTCTACGAGCCACAATCACGGAGTTCACAACCCCGCCGCCGACCACTCCATCGCGGCAGCCCATCACCATACGGGCCACAGTCACAACCCGCACCACGACGGCCCGCATGGTCACAACCACCACATCACACAGGGTGGTCCAGCGCACCATGGCCCGCATCACTATCACCATTACCATAACGCCACGATCGGATCGCACTCCACTCAGTACATCGCCGTTACTCTCTCAAACTCAAACCATGGTCCACACTGGGTGCCAACAGGTCTCTACCATAATGCTCCTGCGGTACATCATCACGCCAATCCTCCGACCACTTATCCGGGTGGCAATGGGGGCGCTGGTGGTGCGGCGGGAAATCGTGGTAATGCCACCCAGAGCAACTCTGGCAACCCTGGAGCGGCGGGCAACCCTGGCGCAACAGGGGCAACTGGCAACCCTGGCGCAACTGGAAACACTGGCGCAACTGGAAACACTGGCGGTAAGGGTGGTGGCGGCGGTGTCATCGTCGTTACCGAAACAACGCCGAGCATCTCGTACAATGTCGGCAAGGGTGACACGGGTGGTGCTGACGAGACCGTCAGGACATCTTCTGACGGGTATAGTTACCTAATACTGAACGCCTAGAAAGGGACGATATGGGATTCCGTACAAACATCTCAGATGCTCAAAAGAAGATATTCCTCGAGAACGCTCTTCTCCGCCTTGAGGCAGAACTCTACGAACGTTCACTCGAAATGGGGATTGACCCCGACACCTACGACTACTCGTCGTTTACCCCATCAAATCCACCCAGCCATCCATATGCGGAGACACGAATACCTCAGATCCTGAATCTGATCACTCAAATGTCAGACAAACTGGAAGCACTCGGCGAGACTCAGTAATGCTCCGTTACCTGTACGTTCCCAAAGGGGAGGACGGGAACGCAGACAATGTTGAACTTGCATCAAGACTCATGATGCCCATGGTTGTTGGGTTGACGGATTCCTACGCACATCAAGTCAATGATCCATCGACGCCGTGCGTAGTCTCCATACCGTCAATCAAAAAGTTTTTCATGAGAGAGGCAGTTACGATTGGGTTGCACCATGTCGTGATGTACGACGATGAGTTTGTCAATATGAGAAATGAACGGGTTGTCCTTGAGGTTGTATCACCAATGGGTACGCAAGTACTTCAGCCTTTGGTGAAAGAGGTACACCACGCAAGGTGGGTGTTCCTAACCGAACATACGGGGACACATAGTTGTGATGTTGTGATTAACGGTGAACCAATGGGCATAGGGGGAGATTTTGATGTTCAAGGCTTTTGATAGGCCAGCACCGGGAATACATGTCTACGACACAGACATGAACTCGTCGGCGTTTATCAAGATGCTCGAGGACGAGTGCTCAGACGAATGGAGCAGGCTGTCATGGGACGAAGCCCGCACCGGAAAAGGGACGATCTCCGAATACCGTTCGTCCAAAGAGTGCTTACTGCTCCCGATAATGAGCCCCAACCCGACCTCGCCCATCATGGAGACTTTCTCAAAAGATGTTCTCTCTGTAGTGGAACGGTGTGTATCTGACTTCATTGCGTACCACTCAATACATCAAGCCCCTCATGAGGGCTGGAGGGTTCTCAAGTATTTTCCCGGGGGAGAGTACAGAACACACCATGACCACTACCCCGGCAACGAAAGAACATTCAGTTGCGTTGCTTACTTGTCCAACTCGGGGACGGGAGGCGAACTCACCTTCCCGTACTTTGACGTGTCCGTTCCGTGCGAGACAGGAAGGGTTGTGATGTTCCCGTCAAACTTTCCCTATGCTCATACTGCTGGCCCGACCGAGGGGACAAAGTACTCACTTGTCACCTGGTATCACTAGGATGATGACTATGAGCGATACACCAATCATGCCAGGACTACCAGCGTCACCGAACGGTGGGGAAACATCAGACGAAGATCAGTACTACATTGAAGCGTCGGGGCCAAAACTTAGGCTCATAAACTGGGCCGCTGGAGGTGGCATCTCAGGGTGTTCGGTGTTTGACACACTTGGCCCAATGATTATTGAGGGGGAGTCTGATGATTGAGCATGACGAGGCATCGCACATGAAGTATGTTGCGGCCAGGGTTGCGTATCTATGTGATCTAGCCATGGTTGACGAAACAGCGATCACCGCTGATAACTACACAACTATCAGGGACGGCCTTAACACCTACCTAACTGGTGGAGAGTTGCGTCGAGCAAAAGTAGAACTTAGGAACATCATCTATGTTCTTACGATGATTCAACATCTGAACGGGAGTGCCTCATGACCAAGCCAATGACCGTAGTGACCATGGAGCAGGTTCTTGAACAGAGCACAAGGGTTGGGCGTCCGAATGCGTTCCCAACTCAACAATCCTTGATCGACTTCTGCCAGATTGTTCACGGAGAATGGCTCTCAACCGGGGTTGACCAAAGGGTGTTGCAAGGTAGTGACGAGTTCTATCTGGCCTCCCTCATGGGGACAGAGGGCGGGGAGTCGTTTGCCCCCTTCATGGACGGACTGAACCTCCTTGAAGAGATGTTCGCCATGCTCGGCAAGGGGACTAGGGCTCTCATCATTGGGGCACCCGGGACGATTGCAATCGTGGCAAATGTCGTGAATCAGGTTGTCACTCCGTCTAACCTTCAGACCAAACTCATGGAGAGGTACTGCGACACCTCACTCATCCCAAATGTGGAGATGACAACGTATGAGGCATTAGTTGACGGTCTTGTTGAGTTTGACTATGCGCAAGTCTTGCTACATATGGTTGCCTGCGATCAGCAACTGCTTCACGCAATCATTGACGCTCTCCCACAGGGCAAGGTCATGGTTCTACAGAACTCTGGTAATGGTGGCGAACTGTACACGGCACTTGACGAATCATTGTCGCACCACATACACTCAGAAATAAGAGAAAGAGGGGATGTGCTGATGTATCACCTCCCGGGTTTCATAGCACAAACAATATGTATAAAGAAGTAGAGACCGAAGCACCAATCTCGTTCGCAATAGTCGGCTCAGGAACAGCCGGTCTCATATCCGCACTCATGCTCAGGGTCGCCTTCCCAAACTCTGACATCACTGTTGTCTCATCAAGCACCATCGGTATTGTCGGTGTCGGCGAGGGAAGTACTGAGCACTGGAAACAGTTCATGGAAACCTGCCGCATACCCGTGCATGAAATGATTGCCAAGACGGGGGCGACCCACAAGTACGGGATCAGGTTTGAGGGATGGTCGAGTACCTTTCCCGACTACTTTCACAGCGTCTCGGGCGACGAGGCAATCTACGCTTTTCAGTTGTTCGCAACCTATATGGGTTTCTTGGAGGCCGGACAATCGCTGACAAGTCAGACATCGTCAATCGGCCTTGTCAGGAATCAGATCAGGAGGGAAAACCTCCACGGGAACACTAATCAGTTCCACTTTGACACTTTCAAGCTGAACTCATACTTCACCGAACTGTGCGTCGTGAGACAGATACGGTTTGTGGACGGCGATGTCGGCGAGATCTCATTCGACCCTGACTCCAACAACATCACTTCTGTGACCGTAAATGACGCGGATGTGGAGGCAGATTTCTGGATAGACGCATCCGGTTTTTCTCGCGTCTTGATAAGCAAGTACGAGACTGCGGAGTGGCAATCCTTTAGCAAGTATCTCCTATGCGACTCTGCTATTGCCTTCCCAACGCTCTCCGACCCTTCTGGGCAGATACGTCCGTACACAAGAGCGAGAGCAATGTCCTCCGGTTGGGTTTGGGAGATACCGACACAAGAGAGAAGAGGGAACGGGTATGTCTATAGCTCCGCCTTCTTGACGGAGGAGCAGGCTGTTGACGAGGTTGCCTCCGTCGTGGGTCGTGGTGTCGTGCCGGCTAGGCGGTTCAAGTTTGATCCTGGCTACATGAAGGGTTCTTGGGCTAATAACTGTTGCGCCATCGGTCTAGCTTCATCGTTCGTTGAACCGCTAGAGGCAACCTCGATAGGTTCAACCATCCAACAACTAAGGCTTCTCATACCATCGGTCGCTGCTTACAAACCAGGCAACAAAGCAATGCAAAAGAAGTACAACTACGACATGGACGCAATGATGGACAACATCCTTACGATGATCAGGATGCACTATATGTCCGACAACGCACACACTCCATTCTGGCATGCCTGCTCGGAGATGCCGATTAACGACACACTTGCTGAGCTCCTAGAGTTGTGGTCCGAGAGGACGCCGTCAAGAATGGATGTCCCACACGAAAACGGGCAAATGTTCCTTGCCCCTCACTTTTTCCATGTTGCTCAGGGGCAGGGTCTATTGAACCCCGAGTCGGCAGGACTCGCAATACACAACATGGGGTTGCGTCAGCGAGTTGACTACGACATGAATGAACGACGCAGAGAAAGGTACTCACATGAGTTGGTTGACCACGCTCAGGCGCTCCTCGAAACAACGAACTGAGATGCCACGACCACGCTACTCAGGAATGAAGATTAAGCCTGGGGAGTTGTTTATCAGTTACCACGACGACAGGTTGCTTGAAATGCCACCGTTCGTGAACGAACTCTCAAGACCACCATCATGGTTCAGGTCAATCGGAAAGTTCCCTGGCTCCGTCAGGCGTTGTGCTGGTATTTCTGATTACATGGCGATGGGTGTCACATTGCCACTATGGACGAATATCAGGATGAAGTTGTCTCCCGAGGGAAATGACTGGTCTGTCAACTGGGACAACTTTTCAGAGACCGAGGCCAGCAAAGACCCGTACGAGTTTTACGTGCGATCATTTGCCCACGAGCAGACCGGGAAGTGTCCGATGACCTCGGTAAGACAGGTAGAAGAGTCTTTCTATCCAAAGATCGTAACGCCGTACTACTTTAGAACTGCACCAGGCTGGTCAACGATCATCCTGCCCAATCTGTACGAGCCGTCACCAAACTTCACCGTCACTCCGGCTGTTATTCATACCGACTTCTACCACACTATGAATGTGGTTCTAAATCCTCTTGCAGGGGAGGACTTCTCAATACCTTATGGGTATCCGATTGCGCACCTCATTCCCTTTAAGCGTTCTGCTGACACGAACAAAATAATCTTTGGTGGACCTGAATATCACAGATTGTTGGCGGGCAGGGGTTTTGGTAATGGTTCACTTCACCCATCAGGTGGGTCAACGGCACGTCCGTATCGTATGTATAAAGTCAAAGTGGATGCGGAGATTGCCGAGAGAGAAGGCGACCGTGATTGAGTTCCCATTAGGGATAGCCGCCGCAATCGGTGTTGCAGACAACGTGATTGACCGAGATATTTGCACGGAGATTGTTGATTACATTGAGGCGAATCAGCACCTGACATACGATGGTCTTACGGTTGGTGGCGTCAATAGGGATGTAAAACGTTCAACCGACACATGGCTATCGGCCTACAACAAGACGGCAGAGGGAGATCAGAAAGCGCAACTTGCGACGTATAACGATGTCCTGTTCTCGCACCTGTCTCCACTCCTCTCTGAGTATTGCTCGCGTTTCTTCCATCTACAGTATTGGATCAACCGTTACGACACTGGTTACCAATATCAAAAGTACGAAAAGGGATCAGGACGTTATTTGAGCCATATTGACGGGGCCCCATTTGACACGCCGCCATTGAACGAACGCGTCGTTGCGATCATCCTGTACCTCAACGATGTTGAACGTGGCGGGGAGACATGGTTTGACCTACACGAATACGCAGTACGACCAAGGGCTGGAAGAGTCGCCATATTCCCAACCGGGTTCAACTATCCTCACGGCGGGCGAATCCCCTTATCGGGCGACAAGCACATCGTCAGTTCGTTCTGTTATAGCCCGTGGGATCAACGGCACGCCGACCACTACCGCGACTTCATAGTGGGAACGGCCTAGCCGGCACTATCAGCCGACGACAATGACCCTGTATGTCTGCGGAGTTCCGCCGCCAACTGGAGCCTGATCAAACATGACGGTAATCGTGTTGACCGACGCAATCCTGACTTCGGCATAGACGACATCGTTGTTGCCAGAGAATGTGTCGTAGATCGCCACAACGACATCGGTCGTGTTGAGTGAGTGGGTGATGGTGAAGCTTGTCGCCGATCCATTTCCCGTGATGTTGGTGGCGTACTTGGTGGTAGCCGAGAGGTTCGCCCTGGCGTCCGTCGCATTGGAGGCCCCAGTTCCGCCGTAGGCGACCGCTACGGCCGTGCCGTTCCAGACACCCGTGCTGACCGTACCAAGAGTGGTAATGGTTGACTGTCCAGCATAAGTAGAGGCAATGTCTATACTGTCGGCGTTGGCGGTAATGCGGTCTGCGGTTCCGACAACATCAAGAGTATTACCGTCCTTGGTGAGACCGTAACCAGCAGTAATCTGCCCGGCCCCAGAGAACTGAGCGAAGGCGAGTGCGGTCGTGTTTAGGGTGATGGCGTCATTCGTGGTCAACACCCAGCCCGAATCGGCGTTGACAGTTCCCTCGGCTACGAAGGTGAACATCCCAGCAGTAACTTCAATCGACGAGTCGGCATCGGTTGCCCGCGTCAGTATCCACACGTCCGAAACGCCACCAGTAGCGGTGACGGCATAGATGCCGTTATTTGCGCCTGTTGCCTGATTCTTGACTAGGACCCTGTTGCCCTCCGCCACAGTAACCCCGTCAACGACGAGGGCTCCGTTGCCACTAGCCGTGATTACACTGCCGGTAGCAGAGGATGAGGGTAGTGCGACCGCAGTAGCCACCCTTACGGACTGCTTGACATCAAGCCCCGAACGAGAGGCGTCCACATAGGCTTTGGTAGCCGCGTCCTGCGCCGAGGTTGGGTCGGTGAGGTTGGTGATCTTATTGCTATTAAGGCTCACATCCGCCGTGGGTACGGCCATCTGATCCAGCCTGTTGGCACGAACTCTTGTGTCGGTGAAGTAGAGGTTGGTGCTTCCTTCGGCGACATCGTCGGTATCATGATTGGACAGCGACGAGACTTCACCGGTTACATCACCGGTAAGGTCGGCGGTGATTACATTGGCTGAGAAGTTCCCACTAGCGTCCCTCTTGACGAGCTTGCTGGCGGTATTGGCGTCGGTAGCGTCGGTGAGCATGGCGGCGTATTCCATGGTCATGAAGCCGTCAGTACTTGAGTTTGCCTCGGTAATAGAGATGGTGATGGTCGTGCCGTCTACCTCTACATCAAGGGGTGCGTCTACCTCGATTGACTCAACCGCAGCGTCAAGTTCAATCCAGGCAGAGCCCGTGTAGTAACGAAGTCGGTTTGAGGTGGTGTTGAAGTAGATCTGACCAGCCGCAGGCGTGCTTGGGTCACCAGAAAGGTTCTCAATCCTCGCCTTAATCAGTTGGTTCTTCTGAAGGTCAATGCTTGTCAGGAACTTTGCCATTTTTGTGTCTCCGTACTCCACCGTCCTATGTGGACAGTCTCCCGACGGCTAGGCTAGACCAGGTTCATGACTATATATTATTGACAATAAGTCAGTCCGAGAAGCCAATCTGAGTGAACCTATCGGTGATCAGACCGTTGTACTTGACGGATATCTCGGCAACGAGTTGCTGTATCTGCCCGTTCCTGACACGTTGCGCAGTAGATGGTCCAATGTGTTGCTTGTAGAGCATCTTGGGAATGTGGGCGAACCTTGTTGCAAGGAATGTCCTCACGACCAAGTCGTAGTCGTCGGCTACTGGCAGGGACGTGTCGTGCCCGCCGAGAGCCCTATAGACGGATGACCTCCATGCCCTGACATGGTTTGGTGCGGACACGATGTGCCTGATGGTTTCGGGGTTGATCTGCGGTGCGGACATAACCCAGACATTGTGTTCCCCCGACCAGTATTCCGACCCATAGCCAAAAGCCCAACCCGGGGGATACTTGCCCGACTGCCCGTCCGGCAAGATCTCGCACCAGTCTGAGTACGCAAAGCCAACCGTAGAGTCGGAGAAGACGGCGGCGACCTCACTGAGGCAATCGGGGGTGAGTTCATCGTCATGATCAAGTTCAACGAGGATGTCTCCCTCAGCAACCATAAACGCCCTGCGCTTCACTGTGCCAATCGAGCCAGAATGGACATGCGAACGGTGTGCCACGATCCTGAACCTCTCGTCAGAAGCAAAGCCATAGACCTGTCGCCATGCCTCGTCGTTCGTTCCGTCGTCCCAGATGACCCATTCCCAATCGGTGAATGTCTGAGCCTTGAGACTTGCCCATGTCCTTGCGAGAATGTTAGGCGGAGTGTTATGGATAGGTGTACATACGGAGATCATGATCGCATACTACGAGGGTCGTGGTTAGATAACTTCCATCAAGAACCTGATGCGCTCGTCTCTCACATTGTTAACCGTCGCTACGCTCACGGAACTCACCGACAATGTTGTGCCGTCAAATGTAAGGTTTGCACTGCCGGCTGCAATGTTGGAGCCATCTTTGTAGACAACTTGGTTAGCAGTTCCTGCTACTGGTCCAGTATCCCCTTGAGGACCCGTAGCACCTTGCGCACCTTGCGGACCCTGTGATCCTGGCATTCCGTTTGTGCCGGGTGTGCCATTCGCACCTTGTGGTCCTTCAGGACCAACGGATCCTTGTGGTCCTTGCGGGCCAGTAGAGCCTTGAGGACCCGTGTCTCCTTGGGGACCAGCAGCACCTTGGGATCCTGTTGCACCTTGGGGGCCAGCAACTCCTTGGGGTCCTTGTGGTCCAGTTGCACCTTGGGGGCCAGTAGCGCCTTGGGAGCCTGTTGCTCCCTGGGATCCTGTTGCTCCCTGGGCTCCAACAGATCCCTGTGGACCTTGAGGGCCAGTAGCACCCTGCGTCCCCGTAGCGCCTTGAGGACCCACATCACCCTGCGGACCTTGCGCCCCAGTTGTTCCTTGCGGTCCCGTATCTCCTTGGGGCCCCTGTGGACCAGTTCCGCCCTGTGGACCTGTAGCACCGGTAGAACCCTGTGCGCCCTGAGGACCAGTTGATCCCTGAGGTCCTTGCGGACCTTCAGCACCCGTCGCCCCTTGAGCACCGACATCACCCTGAGGTCCTTGAGCACCAGTCGCACCCTGAGCGCCAGTCGCACCCGCAGCACCTTGAGGTCCAGTTGCTCCCTGCGCACCAACATCACCCGTACGAGCAAAAGTAATAATCACATCATCACTATTCGTGAACGGTGTCGTACTTGAACCTGTCACATATGACGATGTAACCCTAAAGTAACCTGACTCTTCGGTAATCCCAGAGATCGTAAATAATGCGAATGTTGCTGAATCAGTTTTTTTAGAAACTCTAAAGTGTCCTTTGATGGTACTTGTTGAGTCGTCAATGGTTCGTAAATACGATTGGATGTCTGTGGCATTGTCGTCGGTGTCGTCAATGACAAGTTCGGTTGACAGGTTTAGTGAAACGTTATCAAACTTAAGTTTTCCTGCACCGGGGTCTGTTTGGCTTGTACTTGAATCAAAGGTGTAGTCAAATGTGATTCCACCGAAGTTGCCTTGCGCACCTTGCGGACCAATGTCTCCTTGCGGTCCTTGCGAACCTGTCGCTCCTTGTGATCCTGTGCTTCCTTGGGGTCCAGTACTGCCTTGTGCTCCTGTGGCACCTTGCGCGCCAGTGCTTCCTTGAGCACCAGTTGCACCCTGAGGACCGATATCTCCTTGAGGGCCCTGAGCACCTTGCGCACCATTTGCACCTTGTGCTCCATTAGCACCCTGAGAACCCTGTGCGCCAGTAGGACCTTGCGATCCGGTAGAACCTTGAGCCCCGTTGGCTCCCTGTGCGCCCGTTTCGCCTTGCGTACCTTGTGGACCCTGCGAACCTTGCGAGCCAGTTGCTCCTTGAGCACCAACATCACCTTGAGGTCCTTGGGGTCCAGTACTTCCTTGAGCACCCTCGACACCCTGAGCACCGTTTGCACCCTGTGGACCAATGTCTCCTTGAGGACCTTGAGGTCCGGCTTCACCCTGTGAGCCTGTTGCGCCTTGAGGTCCTGTTGAGCCCTGTGAGCCTGTTGCGCCTTGAGGTCCTGTTGAGCCTTGTGAGCCGGTCTCGCCCTGTGGCCCTGCCTCGCCTTGAGCACCCGTAGAACCTTGAGGTCCTTGCGAACCAGTCGCCCCCTGTGGTCCCGCCTCGCCCTGAGCCCCCGCAGAACCTTGTGCACCCGTAGAACCTTGAGGCCCAGCTTCACCTTGTGGACCTGTTGCACCCTGAGCACCTTGAGGACCCTGAGAACCAACGACACTTGATGGAGCGAACTTTGAGCCGTCAAAACTCAAGACCTGTCCACTTGTAGCCCCCGTGGGATCAAGTTCTATTCCATCAACGGATATAGAGGGGACGGTTATGCCACTGAGATGCTTTGATGTCATGTGAGGTATGCCACCCCAGCAAAGGCCGCACTGAAACTAAGCACGACTTGATTCACGGTCACATGGTTCACGTCGCCAAAGACCATGGTGTCGGACGTGTCAAACACGGATATTGCGGCTGGCTTGGTCTTGAGTCCGTGGTTGATAACCCACTCGTCGGACGGTGTGGGTTGATCGTGTACATATCTGATCTTTTGATTTTTCCAAGTGTTAGTTGATTCCTCGTACATGAGGACATCCTGCTCGGTTGGTTCCGTGGCGTCTACATCCGTAAGATCGTCAAGGCCAAGATATGTCAAAAGTTCAATGTAGGTGTCGCCCCAGCCAACGGTCGTCTTTGGGCCGTAGAGCCTGCCCTCTGGTCTGTCAAAGAAGTAGTCGCCGATCCTCCCGATGGAGTTAGACGGTACGCCCTCTCCGTCAATGATCTGAGTTCCCGCCGGGCCCTGAGTCCCCTTGGTGACGACGTCAATGACGTTCTGTAACTCCTGTGAGACGACGATGAGGTTCTTGGATGCCTCGGTGACCTCAACAAGGTTCAGAGCGTCGCCCGAGATGTAGACATTGCTGACCTCCTGACCAACGACAATCCTGGTCTCGGTCACCTGGTCACCTCAAGGTTGAGCTCAAAGTTGCCCCTCACAATCTTCTGAACGGTCTGATCAGGAGCGATGATCTCAATGTCGTACACGCCGGAGCGTTCAATGGCGGCAGTCTGAGTCGCAGTCAACGAAATGGTGACCGTTCCTTCTTCTTCGTCAATGCTGATACGTCCGTTCTCAGTAGTGAGGACGGCGAGCGTGGCGGTGGCGGCGACATCTCTACGGATCTGCATGCGTGCGGTATAACCAGAAAAGTCATACGGATGATAGAGATCTGGGTCTACCTCATCCTGATAAGTGACCCTGAATACCCTCTCAAACGTGCTCCCCTGGTCGCAGGTGATGTTGTAAATGCCGGCGATCACAGTTTTACCTCCCGATTGTCACCACAATCATAGGCGTTGACCGCCATCAGGATGGTAGCAGGTTCAGTCCTCGTCCTCTTCGGCGGCTATCATTTTGGCCGCCTCAAGCATCCCGAGGGCCATCCATGGGGTAACTCCTTCGGAACTCGTTACATGTAGATCTCTGTCGCCGTCAATAAACACTTCCATGACCATGACCCAGTGAGTGATTACGCCACCCTCCGGAGAGAGTGCGGATAATGCCTCTCTGATGACGGCTTCGTCGTCACCGTCGACAGCCATCTCAGCCGCCCTTGGGCTTCCTCGCGGCTTGCTTCCTTGGTGCGGCCTTCTTCTTTGGGGCCTGCTCATTATTCTTTACGGGGCTTTCGCCGAGTCCCTCAACCTGCTCCCTCAGTAGGGCAACCTCGGTAGCCAGATTACTGTTGCGCTTCTCGCACTCGTCCATTGCGGATCTCATGTCCTCAAGGTCGTGCTTCATCCTGTCAATCTCGGCCTGCAGGTTCTTGACGATGCCGTCATAAGCGACCAGGACGGTGTTTATCTTTGACACCTTGTTGCCGTCCTTCTGCGTGTGCCAGAGGAAGAAACCGGAGATCATGGCGACCACGGCGGCCGTTGCTCCTGAGGCGACTTCGGGGGACATCCGACAAACGATACACGACAGTCGTGGTGGCAACCCCTAGATGTCAACGGTAGTAGGCGGTCTCGGTGATCGTGCTGTAGAGGACTCTCAGTCCAAACGATACGGCCGACGCCCTCCACTTAGTCAACCCGTACCCACTGTATGTACTAAGCCTCGTGCTTGTGTATCTGACGATCAGCCCACTGCCCTCCCACTCGGCGATCTGCGTCCAGAAATAGTTCGCTACTGGAACGTACTCAAATGAGTTGGTACCTGTGGCGTTCTGCGTGGTGTACGTGTAGTAGGTGTTTTGAGCATTATTGCCAGTGTACGGGATCGTGCCGATGGCACCTGCGTTCCAGGTAGTGGTGCTAGTCCCACCGACCACCGGCTTCGTTGAGTCGTAGTCGTTGCCAAGTGAGACATACATAATCACGTCTTTATTGAACGCATTGGTGTTCAGACCGTATCTGAAACCCACAATCCACCTAGCCTGACCGGTGTTTTCCACTAGGTTTCCTCCGGCGGGGCGGGTGTTATAGGTGACATACCTCGGGATGCTTGGTGCCCATGTCGCCCAGTTAAACGGCCAGGCGATCCACTCGTAACTCGTTACATCGGAGGGGTTTTCATTAGAACCCGATATCCAGCCGTTTGCAGTACCCGTGCCGACATTGCCCTGATCAAAACCAGGGGCAATGGTTGAACGTCTGAGGTTGGCGGAGGCGTAAACCTGATTCACATCAACCCACGTTGAGTGCCAGTTGGTCGTGGCCGTCCTCTCGTACTCGTAGGCAGCGTAGGTCGTTCCTACTACAATATCTGAGTTGGTAGACCCGGAGTTGGCATCGGTTGCCGTCACACGAAGGTAGTAGTTGGTGCTTGCTAGGAGACCAGTGAAGGCCAATGTCGTATCTACGGATGTCTGCCTGTTATTGGTGGCGTAGAGTGTCCCGGTTGTGTATGACACATAGTTATATCCGTTCCATGTGAACAGTTCGTATGTCATCGAGGCCAACTCGCCAGTGTATTGGACCCTCCATGTGAGGCCCTTCCTGACGGCATCTGTACTTGTCCTGCTCGTAGTGTCGTGCGTTTTGGCGTAGTTCCCCGTCAATGTCGGTGCGGGCGGGTTGGCATTGGTCGTCGTGAACGAGATTGCCAAGCCCGAAGACTTCAGACCGCCAGAGTCAACGGCATAGACGGTGTATGTGTAGGACGTATTTTGCGATAAGCCAGTGATTGCTTTAGAAACGCCATTCTGAGAGAAGGTTGCCGATGTTGCCCCGGGCGCCCAGATTTCGTACCTATTGGTTGAGGCGAGGTCGGTGGATGTTGACGCCGTCCATGAGATCGTTGCGCCCGCAGAAGTCACCGATGCAGACGACCCCGAAGTGACGGGCTGCGGGTTGCCGTTGGCGGTCGTGGCGGTGTAGAACATCTCGCCCGTTCGACCGCTAACAGTTACCGTACGGACACCGAATGTATATGAGGTAGACGAGTTCAGGTTCGTCCATGTGTATGTCCTCAGACCGGCGTTAGTAACGTCTCCACCCCAGGTTGCGCCGCCGTCAGATGTGAACTGATACTTGGAGAAACTATAGATAGTCGGTTGCGTCCACACAATGGTGAAACTTGACTTGTCAGGCGAACCCGTTCCTGAGGCAGAGGACGAAGATGACGAGTAGACGGGCGGGGTGGCCGCGTTGTCCCAGACAAGTTGCCAACCCGAGCTGGTTTTGACATAGACCAAGGAGGCCTCCGTCCATGTTGACGCACCTGTCTTAACCCTTATGTTTGGGGCTGTGTTGGTCACCTCCGTCCAGGTGGAGGCACCGGTCTTTACATGGATTGCCATGGCGACCTAGTAGGTAATCCAGATGTCGCCGATGGCACCCTGAGTGGTCGGTGTTGTCCCCGCAGAGATCCATACACCCTTTGCCGATGGAGCACTATTGGCAGTTCCTGCAGCCCAGAGGGCGTTTCTCCATGCCGATCCCGACCTGTAGTACAGAAGGTGATTCGTTGTATCAACACTCATGTTGCCGTCGGGGTATGAAGTGGCCGGCGTTCCAGCCGAGGTGAACACAATGCCACCATTGACCTTTATGCCACCCGCACCGACAGAGATGCTCGCCACCCCGGTGGTAACACCGTTCGGATCAGCCAGTGCGGCGAGTGCCGTGCCGTTACCACCAGTAATGCCGTTGCCGGCCACGCCCGTCGTGAGGTGAGTCGGGCCGATGGTGTTTGTGTTCA
>Ga0049080_10000347_pt1 | contig 15173 bp, 10 predicted proteins | sample GreLakmeER15MSRF_FD_66716 | JGI IMG/M metagenome (GOLD analysis project Ga0049080, IMG submission 66716) | Freshwater lentic microbial communities from great Laurentian Lakes, MI, USA - Great Lakes metaG ER15MSRF | ecosystem: Environmental > Aquatic > Freshwater > Lake | place: Great Lakes... | reverse complement strand
GAATGACAAAGGACTGGGTGTACGTCGGCGGGACATTTGACATGTTCCACTACGGTCACATGAACTTCCTCCGTGAGTGCCAGAAGTATGGTCCAGTTATTGTTTCACTAAACACTGACGGTTTTGCTTCTCGGTACAAAAGGGCTCCGATCATGACGCTTGGAGAACGTATGGAGGCGCTTGCTGGGTGCAAGTACGTCGACGACATTTGTGTCAACATTGGTGACGAAAACTCAGGGTTGACCATCGATAGGATTACGGACCGACAGATCGCTTACATTGCACACGGGGATGACTGGTTCGGTCAAGACCTTCTCCATCAACTCGGGATCAACGATGATTGGCTAACAAACAGAGCAATCAAGATGTTATATGTCCCCTATACCAAGGGCATATCTACATCAGACATTATTGGGAGGATCAATGGCGACTCTAACGGCGATTGTGACTGCTCACGAGGATGAGCAGAACCTTCGACGAATCCTAAGGGATCTTCACGAATGGCAGGTTCGGAAAGCAGACGAGATCATCGCCTTAGCGTCGGACATCGACCTGACCGCTTTGCGATCCGAGTTCCCGAAGGTTCGCTTCTACGAGGAGCCAAACCTGGGGGACTGGGGTCACGCAAAACGCGCAAAAGGGCTCGATCTGGCAACCTCGGACTACGCTGGGTGGTTCAACCACGATGACTCCTACCACCCAGATTACATCCTAGACATGATGAGACTTGCAGAGTCTGGCAATGATGTGGTATACTGTGGGTGGTCTAAAGACTCACAGCCTAAGTTTAAATCTGGAAGTTCTACTTCTGGAAACTATATCGTCCAGATTGACAAGGGAAGGGCTGCTGGGTACTCCGATCGCCACTACGAGGCGGACGGAACCTTTATCAACAGAATTGTAGACAAGGCAAATTCTATTGTCTTCTGCGATCGAGTTCTATACTATCATAACGAGGTGCGATAATGGCACGAAGTGCAGCATGGCAGCGCAGCGAAGGCAAGAACCCGAAGGGCGGTCTTAACGCCAAGGGTCGCGCATCCTACAAGGCGCAGACTGGTGGCACGTTGAAGGCTCCCGTCAAGAAGGGCGACAACCCACGACGCGCATCATTCCTTGCTCGCATGGGAGGGATGCCAGGACCAGAGCGTGATGAGAAGGGTCGACCGACCCGACTGCTGCTAAGTCTCCAAGCGTGGGGCGCAAGCAGCAAGGCTGATGCCAAGAGCAAGGCTTCTGCAATCAGCGCACGTAACAAGGGGACTCGTGGTCGGTAATGAAACTGCACGAGATTTGGCTCTCGGTCGCACTGACATCGAGTTCTTTGCTCGGCGCTGGCTCAATATCGATGGGCACCGAGGACAAATTGACTGGTGGCGTGCCTGCGCGGAGCGCGATGACTCGGGATACCGACCAAAATACCTTACGACGGTTGTATCCGCGGGAAATCGTGCGGGGAAAACGATGGCGATGGCGATCCTCTGCCTTCACCACGCCTTGTACAAAATGGGCATTCAGCAGCCAAAACCTGACGATCCCTCAGACGCCCGACGATGGTCAAACATCCCGTACGAATGGTACCACGTAGGAATCCAGCAAGAAACTGCTGAACTCGTTCATCGAGAGATTACATCAATTCTCTCTGGCAACCATCCAGCCCAAAAGGGGAAAGGATGTGCGCTGACAAAGGAACTCGGGAACATTGCCACGCTGGACAAGAAGTACCGAGGTGAATACCTTTGGATTAAGTTCCACCCAGTAGTTGGTGGGGCGAGCATTCACTTCCGAACGACACAGGAGAAAGCGAAGGCGCTTCTCGGGAAGGACATGAATGGGATCTCGTTCGACGAGGCGGCATTCGAGCCCCACTTGGTGGAGATCTACCAAGAGGTCCTCAACCTCCGACGCCTCTCCACGGGTGGTCCGCTCCACTTCATCGGAACGCCGACGGAAGGCATCGGCGACTACTCCGACCTCTGGGAAATGGGAAATCCCGAAAACCCAGGACGGGATGCACAGTTTATCTCCTTTCGGCTTTCAACCCGCGAAAATGTTGGATACGGACTCACCAAAGAAAACTTCGAAGCGATCGTCCGCCAGCAAGCCGAATACCTCGTCCCACAAAACGTCGACGGATACTTCATCGAAGCGCGAGACGCATACTTCTCAGCGCAGTCCATCGACGGATCCTTTGATCCTGACACTGATACAGAATGTCCACCACAAAGGGGACATCGCTATGTCCAGGGATGTGACCCAGGTATTTCTTCTGACTCAACATGGTCGGTCGTACTCGATTACTCAGACCGAAAACGAATTAGAGGAGTACGAGCAAGACGACGAATTGGAAAGCAAACTATTCCATCCGTGGTAAACATGGTTCGGGAGAACGCACTGTTGTATCAACAGGACGGCGCTTTCTGCACAACGATCGTCGATGAGACTGGTATGGGCGGTCGGCTCTTTCGACAAGAGTTTAACGTCATTAAGCCACTTAGGGGTTATGACTTCGGTGGGACTAAGTCCAAGAAGTTGGTGCTCCTTGCGACGCTGAAGTCGATGCTTGACAAGAAGGAACTGGTCTTCCCACGAGGACAGCCATGGGACGATCTCCGAAGACAATTGCTGTCGTATAAACTAAACGATAAGAAACTTGAAACAGACGCAGTCATGGCTCTCGCGCTTGCCGTATGGTACGCATCGAGGAATCCAGAGCAACCAGTCAAAGACCCAATATTTTCCTATTACGGAGGAAGTGATTAATGGCTAAAGTTCGAGGCGTTCCACGCGCATTCCAGGGGACCAGGGCAATCCCTGGTCAGTACACGACTGACCCAGATGTCGCCACGCCAGCGCAGATTAAGTCAATCGGCAAGGCTGTCGACAAGGCTCGACGTCTTTCAAAGGGTGAGGTTATTCAAGAGCCTATGGGCGGCGGTAATCCACTCGTCACGCAAGCCACCCCAGCCACGATTACCCGAGGCGCTGCTTCTCGATCCGTAACGAAGGCGGCAAGCGGCATTCGAGCAACGGGTCCTGCGGTCGCTACGTCACCAGTCGCAATGAATGCAAGTTCTGGCGGCAAGGGCGTACCGCTGAACAAGCGGTTTGCCAAACTTGAAATGGAACGCCTAACCGATACGCAGTCTGCATCCGTCAAGATGCTCAAGACAAGCCTCGAAGTACAGGACGTTAACCCAGATACCAACTTCGAGTTTAATCTTTTCGGCGAAGTGCTCATGCGCAAGCAGACCTCGGAGCCAGAGCAGAATCGTCTTCGCGCACTCTTCCGTCGATTCGACAATCTCTACCACCCAAATATCATCACACTCGGAGGTGCTGACCACTGGGCGGATGACGCCACTGCGCGGACCGCTGGTCGGGCACACGTCTCAGTCAACGTGCACGCCGCATATGTTAACATCCCCGCATCACTGCAGGCGGTCATGCCTGTCATCAACTATATCCCTGCAGGCGAGGACAAGGACTCCCGCCTCATGGCAGCAAACGCTGAGCGTCTCTTCTTCCGATGGGCAGAAGAGAATCAGTTTGACGTGCTCCTTGAGGACGCCTGCTTCATCAAGTCACTCTACGGATACACCGCTGGTAAGGTCTATTGGGACGCGGAGAATAACCTCCCTCGCCTACGCATCGTTGAGATGCCAGAAAACCTTTACCTTGGGTTTGGTATGTCCGACTTCAGCCGACTCGACTGGGCGCTCTACACCTACGGCATGAGCCCGCAGGCGGTCGAAGAGGACTACGGCATCAAGGTCGTCGCCACCCAGCAGGGCGGCAAGTGGTACAACTACACGGCATCCACGCATGACGACCCAATTGCCAACGTCTACCAAAATCAGTTTGAGCGCAACCCGCTCCGCCGCGAGACGCCGTACGAGATGCAGCAGGTCGAGGTGTATGACTACTGGTACAAGGTTCCAGGCGCACCTGGCAAGGCTCCAACAGTCTACAACGCAATCTTCGTCGGCAATACACTTGTTAAAAACAGCCGACACGCAGAGTACCGCGGTGAGATCCCGTACGTTCTCCTAGCAAACGCAAAGGTCCCTGGAAGCCCATACGGTAAGCCAGAACTTTACGATGTGGAGCAGTTGCTCCGCGAGAAGGACGAGCGCATCACCAATCAGGCGCAGATGATCCACTCGGTTATCGGTGGACAGATGTTCCAGTTGGTCGGACCAGAAGCGCCAGACGAAGTTCCAGCCAATGCGATCCCAAAGCCAGGGAAGATGGCTGCACCTGGACCTGGCAATGAGATCCGATCGATCTCCCCATTCATTCCTCAGTTCCAAATCGAAGACTATAACCGACGAGTCGACAGAGAGATCGCGGTGGTTACGGGGCTTAATGACCTCCTCCTCGGGCTCGCCCCTTCGGGTGTGCTTGGGTCATCCCGTGCCATCGCGTCTCTCGTCGCAAACTACGAGGCACGCATTGCCCCGAAGCGCAAGTTGCTCTACTCCTGGATTAAGCAGGTGTGGAAGATGTGCGCACAGATGTGGGAGACAAAGCAGCCAGAGGTTGGTCTTGTCTTTGGTGGAAACTACCGACTCGACATCACCCCGCCAGAACTCACGCCACGAGACACGCTCGAGTTGGCGCAGACGGCAATCAACCTCGTTCAGAACCGCATCTGGAGCGCCGAGCGTGCAATGGATCGAGTGGGCGTGGAGGATCCAGAGGGCGAGATGATTGTCATCCGCGAGGAGCAGACCGACGCAACCCTCAACCCATCATCCGTCATGGCAATGGCGAACCTGATGCAGATGTTCCAGCAAATGGGGATCCAGCAGCAGCAAGCGGCTGCCGATCAGTTCGCCCAACAGCAGGCAAGCGTGGCGAATACCGCCCGTACGCTTCAGGCACCAGCGGCTGGTACGCAGTCGCTTAACCAGCCAGAAAATCAAGCACAGCCTCCAGCAGAGGCTACCCCAGAAAACGCGCTCGCAGAAAACGCAGCGCCTGAAGGTGAGGTACCCGCATAATGGCACGACGTGGACGATTTGGACGAGCAACGACTGGGTCATCTAACCTAAGTTCGTTTATCAGTGGTCTCGTACAGCAGAGCATCTCGATGAACGAGCGTGCTCTGTTTAACGCATTCCAGGACCAGACTGAGTACGGTGGGGCAGTTCCAACTGGGACTGATATCGAGGCGTATGTCGACTCGCGCCTACAGGGTCTTGATCCAAACTCTGCAGACTATGCCTACTATGTAAATCTTCGTGATACCGCACTTCGACAAGACCGAGCAAAAAGCGTCCAGGGTCTAACCGACACATTCAACGCCACAATGGGCGATAACTTCGACGATTTGTACGACGAAATTTCCTCACTGCTTTCTAGCGGCAATCTCAGCGACGCCGAACGACAGGAGTTTGAGGCTCTTAGGATCTCAAAGACTGCCGATTATGTTGACTTCGTAAACAAGCAGTATGGCAACGGTTCGGTATCCTACGAGGAGTTGCTAGAAAAGACGGACAAGGCGATTGGTCTCCTCGACGGATCAATCCTTGATGACGCACTTGTTGCAAGGGCTGATGCAATTATCAAGAGGGAAAACGCATCGGTTGGGACTGGTCAAATTACCGTCGATGAGTACAAGTCTCGGGCTCAGGCTGCATTTAGGGGAATTGACCCAGAGTCTCCAACCGCGTTCGATCTTAATAGCGCGTTGTTTACAAATATCTGGAACGCCGAGGTGGATAAGCAGGTCCAAAAGGTAAACGCCGCACAGGAAAAGGGAACAGGGAAACGAATCAATCGTACCCAGAAATATATTGATTGGGCTCAGTCACAACTTGATGGACTTGCCGAGGCTGGGGTAACTGGCGGGGATCTTTATAATACAATTACGGCAAGCATTACTTCGTACAAGAATACGTTGTCCCAGTTGAAGGTCAAGGCTGGGAACGAACTGTATGCAGCACGAGAAGAGAAGATGGGTCAATCACGTGCAGTGCTTGATCAGTTCGCTGCCCAGGCTGCTGTATACGTCTCTGGCGCGGCTGGAGATAGCCTAGCAAACCTAACTGACGGAATTACTTTTGAGCAGTTGCGCCAGATTGACCCACTCGCTATGGTCAGATATTTTGATATTAACCCTTCTGCCCAGGCTGAGTTTGACTCTGCCTTAGAGGAGTACCGACAGGATACTAAGTCTCTTGTTGCTACGGCAAAGTCAATCGGCGCAGATCCGTCCGATGCAATGGCAAGGAGAAATGAGGCTCGGACGATTGCCGAATACTCTGGTAAGGACACTGCCCTCGAGGATTACGAGGACGCTTACGACATCAAGGCTGGTCTAATCGGTGCGGCTCAGGGAGACGATTCAGTTATCGAGAGCATTAATCAGGATTGGCTGAGATTCCTTAAGGGTCAGCCAAGCAGTTCGTTTGGAAAAGGTATTGCAAAAACCGATGTATTTTCTGGCATAATTAGCAACGAAATTGCACTATTTGAGTACGGAACTGCTGGCGGTGAAGTTGGAAATCTTGGCGCTACGCTACTAGATTTTATTCTACCAGACACAAAAGATGAAAACGGAAACTTGGTAAGTCCAACTGCTGCAGAGGCAAAAAACGTTGCACTAACCACTGCTAACTCCAAAAACCTAAAGGACGGCAAGGCTGTCGTTTACATTGGTGCAAATGGCGTGGGCGAAACAATTTCGCTACGCCAAGCGAGCCAAGGAGACGGCGAGTTTACGTTTATCGAAAAGAACTCCAGGGGAGTTATGCGTACGGTCATCCGTCAAGGAATTCCAGTTGTTGGAACTGACCGAGGAACACAAATTCAAGGTGCTACCTGGGGCTTCTATTACCCAGATACTAAGACATGGGTGGAGGCTTCAACTGGGAAAACCTTTACAAACCCTCCTATCCAGATGAGGAACGGCGGGGCGCCAGAATACGATGCCAACGGGAATCCAGTTCGCGTAACGTTCGATCTGCTCCCAACCGCCCATGACGGTGTCAAGTACAATGCAAAAGATTCTAATGGGAATCCAGTTTCAGTTTCCCAATCTGCCGTATACAAGGCTACCAAGCCAACAGAGGTGAGCACTGGTGCAGCGATTCTAGGAGCGACGTCGTGGCGAGACCAGGGCAAGGTTGCGGTGATTCCAAAGCAGGCTCTTGAGGCAGCCACGTTCTCATTCAGCGAAGACAAGAAGGCTGAAATTGCTGAACAGGTTGCGATCTACAACGAGCGCATTGGAAGGTTTGACGTTGGGTACGGTGAGAGCAGGCTTACAAGGGAAACACCAGGCGCAGTCGGGGTAGACTCCGTAAGCGTATTTGACAAGTTCCTTGGTAGTGGCTCCATGCAGAATGGAAAGCCAGCAACCGCCTCAATCATCGTTCAGGGAGCAAAGCCTGGCACGTGGGTCTACAAGCGCGTTGCGTTCAAGGACGCCTACGAGGAAGTACGACCTGGTGTGTTTGAGCGAAAGGATGCTGCCACTGGGATCGGCGATCCGAAGACTGGTGCTTACGCCCCAGAGAGCAAGCAATTCTTCCCGAAGACTATTAACGTATCTACGCAGATTGATTCTCCAAAGATCAAGCCGTACGTTGCTTCTGGCACCGTAACCGCCCCTAAGTCGGCAATGTCTTCGGTCGGGGATGGCGCACAGAACTACTTCTTTAGAAACTCTGCAGTATCCTCATTTGCAAACAGGGACATTGCGGAATCTAGGTCTGGAATGGTTCAGCCAATTAAGACGGCAATAAGTCAAGTATCGTCTCAACCGCTTATCGATTTTAGGGCTGGCGAGAGAGCGCCGCTTACTGATCTGGTAGCGCCAATTTCGGCAGTTTCAGCACCACAGATTAACCTATCGTCTCCGTTGCTAAAGTCAGGATCTGGAGACAGCACAAAGGAGCGCATGGGAATTGTATCTGGTCTTCCATCAGCACCTGTCACTCGTTTGCCGTCGGCTCCAACTGGGGGTAGGCGCTAATGCCTTCGATTGTTGATCCAAACCGTGGCGGTCGGAGAACGTCTCTTTCAGTAACAATTCCTAAAGTTGCGATCGGTTCTGGCGCACGTCGCGGAACCGCAGAGTCACCAGGAAAGGTTGACGTATCATTTGCCGACAAGCCAGAGGAGATTACCTCTGCTGTTGGGTCGCTTGCAAGTGCTGCAACTGGTCTTGCTGGTGGTCTTGTTCGTGCAGTTCCATTTGTTGGAAATGGTATCGCAGACTTTATCGGTAGCACAACGGATGCCGTATCTAAGATTGGAATCCCTGGAGGACCAACGGTAGGAGACGTTGCCAACATCCCCGTCAAGGGTCTTGAAGGCGCAGGAAACGTTGCCCTCACTGCCATCGGGTTGCCTGGGAATATCATCGAGCGCGGAATGGCGGAGTTTAAAGTTCGCTACCGACAGCCTGGAACAGACGCGTTTATGGAACTTCCAAATGATGTCCAGCAACTCATTAAGCAGGGAAAGCACGCAGACGCAGCGGCAAAACTCCAGGAAAGTGGCAAGACGTATGGCGATGGGTTTAGTGCGCTTGCGCTGTCGCTTGTCCTTGACCCTCTTAACTTCATTCCTGCCACGTGGATCACAAAGCCGTTCTCTGTTGCATCCAAGGGAATTAAGGCTGCAGCAAAGGTGGCAACAACAGCAGAAGAGGCAATCGTAAAGATTACAAACAACCGTGCCCAAAAAATAATTCGATCCTCATTTGATATGGACGTTTGGGATGACCTATCTTCCACCGCTGGCGGTGTGACAAAGACCGTTAATGGCAAGAAAATTAACCTTGCAGAAGAGTCAATTGTAAACGTAAACTCTGTTCTTGCAGGGACCGAAAAGTCTGCTGCTCAGAATGGGTTTATCGCAGACTCAATGATGAACGCTGAGCAGAGTGCAGAGGATGTACTCAATACCGTAATTACCGCAGTCGATCCTCGACTTGCCGAAGAGGGAGAAAAGGTTGCTTCGCTAAAGCGGGCAAAGGAAATCTGGGACGAACTTGCCCCAGGAAATGAAAGCACATTTGATCAGTTTGTTGAAAGGGCTCGCAACGGACTTACCCCAGAAGATGCACTTGATATTAGAAACGACCTTCAGAGGATAATCCAGGAGCGCGTCGCAAGGGCAGAAATTAAGGACCGAGGCGCTGCTGCAGCATTGAACGCAAGAAGTTCTCATTTTGTTGACGACATTGACGCTGACATGGCTAGAATCCTTCGGGAAGGATCGATGGAACTTGATCCGTTGATCAATGACGTTGCCAAGGCTGAAGATCAGGTTCGGGAATGGATTAAGTACGGGCTCGGGATTTCCGACGAGGCTGCCAATCCAATCGTTAGGAAGGTAATGTCGCGTGTTGCCCCAGGGGAAAAGAATCGAAAGGTTGCAATTAGTGCCCTTGAGTGGTCAAGGCAACAGGCGTTCGGTAGACTCCGAAGGGAGATTGGTGACATCCGAGCGGCTGGTGTGAGCAAGCGCGTCCTTAGCGTTGAGCAGATCGAACTTTTAAATCGCCTAACGATTGCCAGTACGCGATCGTTGACGCCACAGGCAATTGCCGACATCAAGAAGGTAATTTCCAAGGCAAAACCAGGGGAACTCCAGGATACCCTAAAGGCGATCGTGGGTAAGTATGACGAGTTGTTTGCAAGATTTGGGTACACTCCAACATCAAAACTAGACCCAAAGAAAATCATTGCATTCGTAGATGATCGGGCGGTAACCGTCAGGGTAATCGGAAAAGACGACCTTGCGAAACTTCCTAGATCGGTGCAAGATTTGCAGAGACGAGCAGCAAAGATCGGGTACTCTCTTGCCCTTGCCCCAGAGGATGGTGTAAAGGTTGTCGACGAGGTCGTCGAAACAATGAGCGGAAAAGAATACGTAACGAAGGCTGTTGCCCCGTTTGCCGACCTCGCTGACGACACCTTTAAGCCAGGAGTTGCCCTCAGGTCATCCGATGGTCTTAAGGATAATCGCAATGCTTTTCAAAAGATTGTAGAGAACGCCTTTGGCAATCGAAGGTCAAACACCATTCGCCAGTTGGCATACGAGCGATTCCTGCTTAATGGTGTAAACCTAAAACTTTCCAAGTACGAATCCAGAGACCTGTGGGTCGCCATCCACAGGGCTGCAACGGAATCAAACATGTCCGTAAAGGGATACGCTGGTGTCTCTTATATTACAAATGACATCGAGAAAATTGCAAAGGAAACCCTAGGATCAGAAGCATACTCTAGGCTTATTTCCAGCATGGGGACCAGTAGGAAGCCCGCCCTTCGTATGCTTTTGCGATCATACAACGGGGACTTGTCCCAAGTTGGTATTATCCCAAGGCTCACTGGGGGATTCAAAACCAAGGCTCCATTTATCCTAATTGTTACAGACTTTCTGTATCCGCTGTTTAGGTTCTCTGCTCTTAACCCATTCTTTAGGTTCGTTCAAGAGAACATCGAGCCAAAGTTTTTCCAGTACCTTCGTGGAATTTACGGAGACACTAGGGACGAGATTCTTCAGCAAAATAAATCAACTATCATCTCCCGCGCATTCGCTGGCAAAAGATCGGTTATCAGGGAGTTTGGCGACATGCAGCAGTCCATTGCTCGGGCAACGCTGCACACGACAACTGAAGTTGCCAGTAGAAACAGGGACTTCATGGACGTCCTTGACAAGTTGCAGGACACAAGGTCTTTGGGTAAAATTGGTGATGTAGCCGCAACTAAGAGAGCATCTTTTGAAAAGATTGCTTCTCGAGAGGCTGCTGAACGATTCATCAAAGACCTTCAGGTTAGGTCGCCAAAAACCGTAGAAAATCTCTCTAAGTTTTATGGTACGGACGACCCGTATGAAATTGCTTATAATCTTGCCGTCGATTACTCGATTAGAAATAATCCAATTGCGGCAGCGAAATACGTCGACGACCTGGCTGCAAAGCACGTAGCGGAAAGAATGGCGAACGCCACTGATGGCGAGATCCAGACTTACTACGAAGCGGTTGATGCATTTAAATACGCATTTGATCAGGGGTCAAAGGTTGCAAATCGGTCGATCTATTACGCCCAGGAAATCCCATACGTCGTGCGATCGTTTAACCACCCATTCCTAGGGGTGTACCCTCTGTCATACATGACGACTAAGATCATCCCAGAGTTCTCTCGTGCAATGTTCACGAGAATTCCATTTGTTCCCGCAAAGACTCCGTTGATTGGCGGGGAGAGGATCGGCGCTGGATTCAATGCGTACCGAGAAATCTCCGAGGCTGTACAACAGGAGTTGGAGTATGGAGATGGAGGTCTGGTGGGAGATATCAATTCCCAGTCGGATCTACTATATTTCATCAACATGCTCTTCCCAGCCATCCCGTCCCAGATCGGGTTTAGCGTTCCTGCGTGGATTCGCAAGTCCGCAATCGAACCTGGTGCGGAGGGTAGGGGGGTGCAGTGGGAAGATTCCGTCAGGAGAATCCAGGACCAAATTACTCGAGGAACTGCCCTTGGGGCATCCGAGGTTATCCTGAAGGCAATCGACGATGTGTTTGGGCAGTCAACGGCTGATCCAAACGACCCGAAGTATAATCGCTTCGGACAATAATGATTAACCCCAGAAAATCTGGGGAGGAAGTAGGAGAACAGTAATGCCCGATGAAGTCGTGACTCAGGCTCCAGTAGAGTCGGCTAATGCTCCTGTCGAGGCTGTTGAAACAGCCGTCGAGGAGACGCCCACTCAGGCTGAAGGCGAAGACGTCGCCACTTACAAGAAGCGGCTGGCTGGTAAGGACCAAGCCCTGACCGCCACCAAGAAGGAACTCGACGTCCTCAAAAAGGAAGCCGATGACCTTAAGCGGTGGAAGGCTGAGATCGAAGAGAAAAATCTCTCGGAATACGAGAAGGCTCAACTCAAGATCAAGGCACTAGAGGATACGCTTGCTCGACAGCAAGAAGAAGCCCGTCAGGAGCGGCTCGCAAGGCAGCACCCACTCTACGCACAGTTCCGCCAGGACACTGCGAACTTGGACGAGGAGGCTCGAGCAGCCGCCTTTGAGAAGTTCCTTGACTCCCGCGTTGCTGAGGTCGAGTCGGAGCCTCGCATTGATCCAAACAATCCACGACGAGAGCCCGTGGTGGAAAAGGCAAAACCAACGAGTGCAGAGATCGGTGAACGATTGAAGGCTCTTGGTAATCCATTTAGTAGATAAACAAAGGAGCATGTAGATGGCTACCACCACTACGGCAACCTCGGGTTTTTCTGATCTCGTACAGGAACTTGTTTCTGCCCGAGCCGCGGAAGAACTGCGAGCACGTGCCGTCCACGCGATGCCAGGGCTTTACGTCCCTGCTCGCTTCATTAAGGGGACGAACACCCTCCGCTACGCACGTTACGCTGACCTCGCGGTCAACACGACGGCGCTTTCTGAAGGCGTTGCCCCAACCGATGGCGAACTGACGATCTCGTCCGAGTTCTTTACTGCAAAGCAGTACGGTGCTACGGTCGCGGTTTCGGACCTCGCCCAGATCGACTCACCGCATGACTTGATTTCTATCGCCGCTGAGCGCATTGCTTACAATGCGACCCGCTCGATGGACGTCCTTGTCCGCGACGAGATTCACTCAACCGCACTCACGAGCGCCGTCTTCGGTGCCACGGGTGCAACCACGCTGACCGCTAACACGGCGAACAGCGCGGTCGCCGCAGCAGGCGTGCTCACGGGCGCGTTTGTCAAGAACATGGTTGCCCGCCTTAAGGGTGCGAACGTTCCTCAGTTTGCTGACGGCACGTATCGCTGCATCATCCACCCTTCGCAGGAGTATGACCTCGTGTCAGACACCAGCGTAAGCGGTTGGATCGAGGCAAACAAGTACGTCAACAACACGCCGCTTCTCACGAATGAGATCGGTCAGTTTGCTGGCGTGCGCTTCATCGTGTCTTCGGACGCCAAGGTCTACGCGACCGCTGGTGCTTCGAGCGGCAACGTGTACAACGCTCTGTTCCTCGGACCAGACGCTTACACGATTGGTGACTCACAGACCCTCCAGTCGTACTTCGTTGCCCCAGGCGGTGATCACACCGACCCATTGGCACAGAAGGCACTGGTTGGCTACAAGATGCGATTCGGTTCGCTCCTGCTCGACAATGCAGGCGCCCGTTACCGCATCCTGAAGACTCAGGCTACAGTCTCAGTCTAAGCCAATAGGCAGGTAAGTACCCCCGATGTCGCTTGACATCGGGGGGAAAGCCCTCTATGCTACTTCTGGGTAATAATGCCCAAAACTGAGGAGTAGCATGAATATTCTTGTATGGGGTACTGCGGAGCAGGGACCATGCGCTTACTTTCGGGGTCACATGTATGACGAAGAATGGAAGAAGGCTGGGGTCAATGTTCGGCATATTGACAAAGTAAACTTTATCGCCAAGGAAGAGGCGAAGGGCATGAGCCAGCAGGAGGCAATGGCGAAGGGTCTCCTGTCAGTGGACACCAGTGACATCGACTGGGCAGACCTAGTGATGTTCCGAAGATACTACAATTGCTCCGCCAAGTGCAACACCTGTGGTGCGGCGAGCAAGGACCCAAAGTTTATCACGGGTCACGAGCACCAGATGCAGGTACGAGACTCAATTACCGAGTGGATGTACCCAGCGTTTGAAAGCGACAAATTCGACAAGGCAATTATCTACGAGACGGACGACAATCACTTTCAGATCCGATCGTGGAATGGGTATTCTCCAGACGTCGCCGCGGAGCGACCGCTTATCGAGCGGATGGCAAAGCGAGCAGACCTTGTTACAGTAAGTACAGGACCAATTAAAGATGCGTATTCTTATCTCAACAATAACATTAGGACTATCCGCAATGCAATCGATCCTTCAATCTATACTTCTGATGCTCCTCGTCCCAAGCATGGTGGCGAAAAGCCTCGCGTGGTCTATTACGGTAGCACCGCACGAATGCGAGACTACGCTGGGTACCCTAGCGGAGTCGGGGGGAAGTGGGAAGGCGGATACGCAGGGAAAGCCATCGAAGACATGCGCAAGGAATTGTGGAATGTCTTCATTGGGGTAAACCCTGGCACGGAGCACGTCATTGCTCCGTTCTTTGACGAAGCCTACCCGTACGTTGAGAACATTCGAAAGTTTGCTGAAGTGCTAACAGGCAGTCACGCAGACGTCGGAATTGCCCCGCTTGGAGGAGACTCCTTCGACAAATGTAAGTCGGAACTCCACTGGCTGGAGTACGCAATGGTTGGTGCCGCATTCATCGGTGAGCGATTCAAGTACGGGGAAGCCCCATACTCGATGGTCCGCCATGGGGTAGACGGAATGCTCGCTAAGGGACGACAAGAATGGTTTGACACAGTCAAGGCACTCGTGCGTAGTAAGGATCTACGACAGCAACTGGCTGGCGCAGCCAAAGAGCGGGTACTAAAAGAATACGATTATAAAGACCGAGCATTGGAATGGGTGGACGCCTTTAAGTGGGCAGTAGAGAATAAGGGGATTTGGAAGCATGGCAGAGACACTAAGCAGCATTCGGACAATGGTCCGTCGGGACCTTCGTGATCCAAACGGAGCCACGTGGAGCGATAGCGAGGTAACCGACCTCATCAACTCAGGCGTTGACTGGGTGAATGGGATTTATCCAAAAGACTCAATCCAGACGACAGCATTCACGCAGCCAGTCTCTGGCTCGGTATTCTCGGTTGCGTTGACCGACGTTAGTTGGGTATTCCGAGTAGACTCGTACGACGCTGGTGGAAAGTTCAAAGAGACTGTCCTGCCATCCACGTCTGACGGTCCGAACTCTGGCTGGGAAGTCCATAATAACATTCTCTTCCTGCCGCCGCACTACACCCTCTCATCCCCTGGGACGTTGCGTATCTTCGGGTATAGCACGTTTATCCAACTATCATCCGACTCCACCACCACGGACATGGACGTCACGGCAATTAACGCTGTGCGAGTATGGGCACAGGCTGAAGCGTTTAGCCGATTGCTCTCCGACCGTGTGGCATTCCAGCAGTGGCAAGTCCAGTCGGGGAACTCCGACGTCTCTGCCCTATCCATGAACCAAATCGCACTGTCTAATCAGCAGCGCGTGAGGCGAGAGGAAACCCGTCTCCGCAAGATGCGGAGGCTTGGGTAATGGATTTTAATCGACCGATTACTTACCA
>Ga0049080_10000345_pt1 | contig 15199 bp, 18 predicted proteins | sample GreLakmeER15MSRF_FD_66716 | JGI IMG/M metagenome (GOLD analysis project Ga0049080, IMG submission 66716) | Freshwater lentic microbial communities from great Laurentian Lakes, MI, USA - Great Lakes metaG ER15MSRF | ecosystem: Environmental > Aquatic > Freshwater > Lake | place: Great Lakes... | reverse complement strand
GTTTGCGCAGACTTGAACTGGAGAACGAGTGATCTCTACCATTGAACACCAATTCAATGCCGCGCATTCCACATTCCTCATAGCCAGAGAAGTTTTTGTGTTGATATTCTACACCCAGCACACGAACGTCAACTGGCAGGATCAACAACAAGTCAACAAGATCTTGTTCGGTTTGATACACAACAACTTCATCAACATAACGGCATGCGGCCAACTGTATTTGTCTCTCAACAATACTTTGTATAGGGCGATTTTTAGTTTCAGGTCTATCGATAGTTGGGTCAGTTTGGAGTCCGCAGATTAGGTAGTCACAATGATTCTTGGCTTCCGACAGCATGGCAATGTGACCTGCGTGGAGCATGTCAAAGGTTGAGAAAGTGATGCCAATTTTCTTCCCGTCTTGTTTGAGTTGTTTGATGTGATTGAATATCATGATACTTCGGTTCTTCCGCCGCCGATGTCTCTAGTGTTGACATACTGTCCAACACCTTTGATTATAGCCTGTTCTTGTTCCCAGGTTTCCATTACCACGTGTCTACACACATTTTGGAACCAACGGTCCACAATGTCAGCGTCCACATCATCGGGTTTCATCATGTAACCGGCTTTGACCAGTCGTGCTACAAAGATCTCATTCCAGTCAAGTTCAAACGCACCTTGATGTAAATTGTCAGGATCAATATCCATACGTACCATTGCCACATATGGTTCGTTCTTTTCTGTGGCAATCTCTTTTTCAGTCTTGACTGGTGCCTTGGCCTTTTGCTCTCGGGGCGCAGATGCTACTGCTTTTGGTTTTTTCTTTAACCATTCAAACATTTATTTTCCCCATCCATTGCCCCAAAGATCAACGTGTAATCTTGGAGTATACCAATAGCCACGCTTGAGTGCTTCGTCTGCCACATGGATACGTGTCTTATCGTATAAACTAACAACGCCGCCCAACGGCATCACAAACACTGGGCCCGCAAAGCCACGATTGCGATAATCATCTACAACTACGTCAAGTTCTGCAAAGTCATCAATGTGACCCACAACAAACTTTAGATAGGTAATACCATATGTTTCGTAGTCCCAAATGATATCAGGCTTGATGGCATCTTCATATTTCTCGCCACTTGATGTTAGTTTAGGACTGACTGAGAATGTGATCTCACCGGTCCAGTTGTTAAGATATGTTTTAAAGTCACGGGTCAAGTCCTGAGTACCATTGGTCTCGAATGTAATGTGACGCAATCCACGTTCGTGTAATTTGTCCAATAATTCTGGATAGGCCTTTTGCCAACCCAACAGTGGCTCACCGCCTGTGATAACCAAGTGTACTGGATTACCATTTGGTTGTTGCCAGTTGCCATGCGGCAACAGTGCCGCCATCTTGTCCACAAGCTCGTCTGCTGTGTATGTTGGGCTTAGATGTTTGAATGCTGGATGCCATGACGCATATGAGTCACATCCAGTGTTCACCAGCGGAAGCTCTTCGAATGTCTTGTACAGATTCACAGTCTTTGCCACTTCGTCTGCTTCAGGACTCTTTTCGCCTGGCTTACAACCAAAGCCTGAGCAGGTAAAGTTACAACCAAACATACGGAGGAAAATACTCGGAACGCCTACGTAACGGCCTTCACCTTGGGCTGAATAAAATAGTTCACTTACTTTAAATTTCATAGTCTTGTTACCTTTGTCATTCCCGACTTGCGGGGATCTTTATTTAGATTAATACTCTCTTCACGCATTATAACACGAGTAGATTGCTTTGTCACCCAGCCCGGCAATACTGCATCCAAATAGGCCAAATGCTCTTCGGGACTAGGATGCGGATCACCGTTTCTATCTGGCCAACTGTTGGGAAACAGCACCGACTTGTAACTGGGCAAGATAGAATCCACAACAGCTTGATAGATATTTAGAGAATCAATATTGTCCATAGATAAAAATTGCCAATGCGTTTTTCGACTTTCTAGCAGTGTTTTCACTGCTTTGATGTAGGTCAGAGTTTTTATTAATAGCCCACGTTCGTCAATGTGATTCTCAAGATATTCTTTATTGTAGATTGGGCATGAGAACATGTTGCCTAGTGTGTGCCAGCGACCTTGTACATATCTATCTTCTCGAGTGGGAGTGGTCCAACATACAACTACTGTATCGTTTGGACCAAACAGTTGACGTTGGTCGGCTTCCATTACACTATTAAATATGAACTCATTACCGGCACCACTTTGCGCCCAGTTCTCAAAACTATCAAATTCTGGAGCAAGACAGTCAGCCCAGGTACTCCAGCGGTAGTTTGTAAAACTACAACCAAATGTAACCAGTCGGCTCATTATGCCGCTAGTTGTTTTACGGAGAACGAGCCTTGCGCCTTGGCAGCACCTTTACCACGCTGACTTCCTTTGCTGTCAACTGCACCCACAAGATCCAATGTGGCCTTGCCAAAATTTCTACGTCTTGCAAAGTAAAACAATTCCAAAAATCTATTAAGACTCATGGTTTTGTCTTCTGGAAAGTCCAACCGATATGTTGTAGCAGTCTTTTCCAAAGGTCGGTCAAAACTCAAGTAGTCCCAGAGATTATAATCTGACTCAAGATTCATAGGATATTGATGTCTATCATTGTACTTGATGTAATAATTTCTTTGCAGTTTCATCAAACTGGCCAGCAAATCTTCGGGCAAGTCATAGCGTTGCAAGAATATTTCCAAGAAATCGTATAACTCATCCACACGGTCTTCCTGATGCATGTTCATTGAGGTACGATGGATAATGTTCCAACCATGTATCTCTACACCAATCTTGGGATGGTTGATTTTTCCAGTGTTCATCCAGTTGGAAAAATATGTTCTAGCTTCGTCTGCTTCGTTCTTCATCCACTCATTGGTCATAAAATACGCAAACAGATCTTCATAGTAATCGTTGTAACTGATACCTAGATACTTGTTGATAAATCTAGCAACCAAGGTAGCAAAGCCATTGATGTGTATGGTAGTTTGGAACCATGAAAAAATCTGTGCGTCCAACATCACTGGGGTAGGCATGTCTTTGGTGCCTGTTATGACGTCAATGCTTTCTTCGATGTGTTCTACACTGTAACTACCAGCAAAGTAATCAGTAACTGGTTGGCTGGTGATCTTAAACAACTTCTTCTGCAACAGATTCATTTCAGCATTTTCCAACAACTGGGCCTGAAACACAGTGATACCAGTATGTTGATTTAGTTCGTACAAGGCATAGAAATTTTTCTTCCAGGTCTCTAAGGTTTCTCCAGGCAAGCCAAGGATAAGTTCAGTATAGGCAGGAATGTTGCGTTGATCGCACAGTTCGAACACTTCGTTGAGTTTGTTCATCTCCATGTTTTTTCTGCGAATATTTTCCAGTACATCCAAGTCGAGACTCTGTACACTCAGCGTGAGACCTTGATTGAAGCCTCGAGCATCCAGCAGTTTTTTCACAATATCAATCACTTCTTTCTTTTGGTTCTTGGCCCAGGCCACAGAGAAGGTGCGCGGTGATCCATACTTTTCTTGCATCTCAATGATCTTGTCGGCAATCATACCATCACGTTCGGGGAACATGCCAAAGTTGGCATCAGTGATTGAGATCCAATCAAAGTTGCGTTCGGCCATCCATTCAAGTTCGTGGAACACCCGTGTGAGTTCAAACTGCTTGACCTTGTTGTAAGTCAGGCTACCCCAGTCACAAAAAGTACAAGCAAACGGACAACCACGATTGGTTTCCAAGGTGCCTTGCCAGGTCACTTCAGGATGGTCCGCCATCATTTTATCAAAGATACCTGACAAGTAAGGACTGGCCACCTGCTCAAGACTTTCAATACGTTCAGAGTCCTGTGTTTTTACAGCCTCACCGTTGCGATTGATTAGCAGCCCTGGAACTGATTCCCAATCGCCAATTTCAAAGTGTTCCAACACTCGCTTGAATGTGATTTCGCCTTCGTAGCAAATCACTAGATCCATGAAAGGTTCTTTACGAAACAGATCTGGATCAGTTATTGCAGGCTCTGGTCCACCAAAAATAGTCAATACCGTGGGATTGATTTCTTTGATGCGACGGGCCAGTTCATAGTTGTAGCGGTGATTCCACACATAGGTACTGAAAGTCACAATACTGTTGAGTGCCAGGCGTTGTGCTGTTGGTTCCAGCGCATCTCTACGCCAGATCCAATCAGTTGCTTCAAACTGTTCACGTATAGCAGGATCGGCTAGACTATAACTCCACACTACACCTGCAGAATAAGGCAAGTAGTAGGCGTTGAATTCTTTAGGCCCCTGCTGAAAATTGGGTTGCACAAAGGCAATGGTATGTTTCATATTGTATTTACACCTTGACAATATGCGGATTTGCAAACTGTACCATCTGACTGTTGATGTCGTTTTCAGCTAGTCTCTGCCAAGGATCTTGAGTACCTTTAAAAATATTTTCAAAAAATTCAGTGCTGACACCTTGTCTGCGCATGACAGTGGCCAGTTTAGCACAATCTAAATGGCGCAAATCTATCATCTCTTTGCTGTGAAAGTCTCTGGGGTCATCGGGTTTGCCTTCTAGCATGGGACGATTGGCATAGATGTCGTCGTTGTTGTTACCGGTCAAGTCAAATCGATCGTGTAATACATCTACGTCAATTCGCTGATAGATATCCAGCATGTAGGCCTGTTGACTGACCCAACCATCTTGTGTGGGATGAGGACTTATATAGCCCAGCAGGTCATACCATGTTCGAGGTATTATGGGAAAGATTGAATACGGATGCATTCGATGAGTACAAAAACTCAACAACTTAAATTGCCCTGTATAACTGAGTATGGTAGTATCCCAGCCTTGACTTTGCATCACAGCATCGTCGTTCCATATTACCAACCAATCACTGTCGGTTTGTTTGGCCATGGCATTGTTGTACTTGTGCAGATTGACATAACCCATGCGTTCAAACTTCATAGCAGTATAACTTATGTCACGCTCGTCCATCCAGGGTTGCAGTTCGTCAACAAAGTATTTAAAGCCCACATCATCATCATTGTCAAAAGCAAACATGATTTGCACACGACTAACATCATCGGCTAATTCTACCAAACTGCGTATACTGCGACCCAGACTTTCTGTTCGTCCACGAGTGGCCAACAGCATAGCAATACCATACTCATGTTTGCTCATTATTTTCTCCATTATGCAAATAAATCTTCATTCCATCCACGATGACCTTCACGGAACGCCATGTTAGCCTGTGTTTCACGTACTTCCACACGATAGCACCATAAGCGTTTGGCTTCTCCCGGACCCCACAAGTCTGGAATGTACACACCATTGACATATCTGTACAACATGTCACTAAGACCTTCACACCCTAGTCTTGGCAGGACGGTGAGCTTGGCCATTTTCTTCTCTTGTAGCAATTTGAATGTGGCCAATTCTGGATCGTCTTGAGCTACTAGCAAAGTGTGGTCAAATTGGTCTTCCAATGTTTTCTTTAGTTCTTTGAGGCCGCCATAGTCTGCGGCCCAGTTGCGAACGTCTAAATCATCTGTTCCAAAGAAAAATTTCATACTAAAAGAATATCCATGGATCAAATTACAATGGCTGTCTGCCCTCCATTGTCTGTAAGCACATGGAAATGCGTCGTGGTACTCTTTGGTTGAGGTATATTTGTAAACTACTGGTGTCATGCTGTTTCTCCTATGTTAAATTATAGCATAGGCGGCGGAGTTTGTAAAGCGGGACGATGCCGATAGGCCGCTGTAAAAGAATATTTATGGTTGTAAATTTTGTATAATTTGTTCTTTGGTACCGTACCAATGGCAAGCATCGAACTCTTGATTTCCTGTTTTAAAAATGTAAAACAATTTGTCCTTAGTTTTGTTGTTTTGATCTTGAGGAATTGATGAAATGTAATCAATTTTAGATCTTGGTTCTACCTGATAAAATTCTAATTTGTTGTGTTGTTCGCGCTGAGAGGGATCGAATTGATTGATATAACTCAGTACCAGTTCGGGAGTGTACATAAAAAAAGATGTAGGGTGCTTGCCTACATCTACAATGTTAGGAATAAAATCATAATGGTAATGGAAAAATTCTTTGCAGTCAGAGTCTAAGTTTATATCTCCAGCACAATAGATGCAGTGACCGCCTTGCGTTTCTATGTACTTGTAAATGGTCATCATAGGTGTACAATGATAATGTTTGATCTTGTGCATTTTAGGAAAAAACAATTTGAAATTACTGTTCAGATCCTCTATGGTATAATTTAATATCACTGGAGTAATGTTGTTTTGTTCACACCAGGTCAAGGCAAATTGAGATTCAATTGCATTCAGTGAATCAATTTTGAGTATTACTGGAGTAAACGGTATTTTGTTTTTTAACAGAATTCTTGCCACAAACTCGCTGTCAACCCCGCCACTTAGTGCTAGATAGAGTGGTTGATGTCCCCATTCCTTATACAACAACTGAGCTGCGTTGTCAGCCGCATCGTCAAAATTTTTGTATAATTTAGAGGCCCTACGATTAAATCGTACTTGAAACTGCGGTCCATCAACACTGACTGAAAACCAGTCGTTGTGACCTCCGGGCATCCATGTCATAGAGGCAAGTAACCTTTATTAAAGAACTTGGCAAAGCACACACGATTGGTATCTTTGCTTCCTCTGTTGTGATTGTCGTACTTGTGTTTGTGATCAATACCAAAAGTCACACACTGACTAGGCTCTAGATCATACTCTCGGCACCAGGAAACTTGTTGTTCACGATAGGCATTGTAAATATCATCAGGATGTTGATGCTCAAATAATCTTGCACCTACTGCAGCACCAAATTTGTTTACATAGTGTGTGTTACCGTAGATGTTGATACCGTCTGTGATGTCTTTGCTGAATCGAATACCGATACGCATGCCATACACAGGAAATGGCTTGCTGAGACTAAAACACACATCTGTGATTGCAGGATGATCAAAGTCAAAGTCATGTCCTGCACAAATGCCAAAGAACGCACAGTCAAACAACACAGGAATCTCTAACTCAGCACATTGATCTAAAAACTCTTGAGTATGCTTTTGTCCACCTGTGTCTGCAAAGGGAAAACTGCAAACTACAGCATCGCCTTTAGCCAGAGGTGCGTCATCAATGTAGGCCCAGTTGTTGCTGTTGGCTTTCCAACTTAATTCGTGGTACAAGTACTCCCCGCGATAGCAACGGAATCTACGCTGATGATTACGTAGGTAGAACTTATCAAAACTTTCTGTAGTACCTTGGGCAAAGTTCACACTAGGAAATGTATCAAGCCCACCAACTGTGTTAAGTTCTGTGCTGTTGATCCAGTTCTTATAACGTTCTAGAAACAACGGAACAACGTTGTCATCTTCTAACCATTGTGTACTTGCGACCTGTCTAGTGACTTCGTGGACCAGTTGATCCTTTAGCGAATCATTAACACAGTCGGCCGGTGCTGTAGCAATACCAATTAGATTTGCTTGCAATGGTAGAGTCACATTGGTTCCTTGTAAGTTCCAGTTTTGTAATTTTGTTGTTCGGGAATAACTCCGCGCACACCGCCAATGGGATTAGAACAATCACCTTGATTGCGTGGAATCAAATGCACATGTGGATACATCACAGTTTGTCCTGCGGCTTCCCCCATATTTAGTCCAACGTTGAATGCATCGCACTCACCACGGGCGACCATTTGTTGTCCAGTGATTAATGCGGTGCCTAGACAAACAACAACACCTTCGTCTGTGTTGTTACGTGGCACAAACAACAAATGACCTTTGGTTACTGGAAAGCGATCGCGGAACACAGTCACGTGTTGAGTGCTGAGTTCAGGAACTTCTAGATCCCATGGTGCCACCTTGCCTTCTTGTGCAGCCTGTAGTGTTGCGTACCTGATCATCGTGGTGCAAAGTCCTGTTGTAGTTTGATGTTGTCAAAGAATTCCTTCTTCACACTTTGGTCTGTTTTGAATGCTCCACGTAGTACGGTAGTCTGGGTAAGACTACTGTGAGCCATAATACCACGATTCTCACAACATCCATGGGTAGCCTGTATATAAACAGCAACGTCCTTGGATCCGGTTGCAAATTCGATTTCACGAGCAATATCCATACATAGTTCTTCTTGGAGAGTGCCACGTCGGGCACACCACTGTGCGATGCGGGTGTACTTCGATAGACCAATGAGTTTGGGACCAGCAATGATTCCAATGTAAGCCACACCCGTAACAGGTTGGTGATGATGGCTACACATGCTCTTAAGCTCGCTACGCACCACAAGCATACCGTCATATGCTCCGTCCGTATCGTTCGGGAAAGCCGTAGCATTAGGGCTCGCCTCATAACGGCCAGACATGATTTCATCGAAATACATTTTAGCAAGACGCCTTGCTGTGCCTTTAGAGTTGGGATCATTTTCTCTGTCAATCAATAATGCATCAAGTACACCTTCGAATGCTGTTGTGGCTTCGTTGATCAGTTGCTCTTTCATTGTGTCGTCAAGATACTCGCTGACATTATCGCCGGCCCAGAATCTTTTTCCATCACGCTTGAATTTGAATCGAAGATGATCGCAAATTTTACCTAGTCCATAGCCACCGTCTCCGGCCATTGCGTCTAGTGCTGTTTTTTTCTTGTCTGTCATCTTAATCCTTGATAGTGATAGTTCTTAAATCTGGATAGTCAACGTGTCGAGGTGCAGGGCAATGTTCTTTGAGACCTTCCAACAATGCCAACCCTTGAACTGCTTCTTCGGGTGTGGGTTTGTAGTGATAGCCAACTCTAAATTCTTTTTGTGCAACCCAGGGTTTGATATTTAGATCTCGTCCATCGTACCTCATACAAATTAAAGCATCATATGCTGTCTTGTCATCTAGTATTATAGCACCACCACGGCCTATATGTAAAGGCTTGTCATGTCCAAAACTCACACATTGCATAGAACCTGTGCGATACATACCTCGCTCTAAACGTCTTGCACTATCCCAAACTCTGGTGTTGATGAATTGGTACTCTCCGTGCCAACGTTGCCAAGCATGATCTAGGTATTGAAACTCAATGTCTAATTTGTACATGAGCATGGGAATACTCAAATAGGTATAAGGAGTGAATTGGCATTCTCTAATATGTTCATATCGCAAGCATAACTCAATTGCGTGTGTACAACAATCAGTCATGACGGCATACGGTGCGCCAGTAAACTGCGCCAGTTCTTGTTCAAATTTTAAAATCTTATCGAACATACCATGCCCATGCGTGTTGAATCATTGCGTCTAGATCATGATGACGCCAACCCCCTGCTACAAGATCAAACTTTTTAGAGGTTGCAGTTAACTCGGGAGGGTCACCTGCACGACGAGCCTCTACACCAATGTAAGGCATTTTGCCAACAATCTTTCTTGCACGGTCCATTATTTGTTTAACACTGGTGCCCGAATTTGACCCAAGGTTGTATATGCCTGCAGAAATCTTGAGATCCAGGGCCAAAGCATGTGCTCGAGCAATATCTTCAACATGCACATAATCCCTGATGCAAGTGCCATCAGCAGTAGGATAGTCATCACCATAGATTCTAAATTGTCCATCATCTCTTGTGGCTTCCAACAACTTGGCAATCAAGTGTGTGGCACCCGGTTCTTGTCCGTGCCTACCTTTGGGATCAGCACCGCAAGCATTGAAGTAACGAAAGCTCACATAGTTAAGACCGTATGCTCGATGATATGATTCCAACATCATATCAATCATCAGCTTGCTTTCACCATACGGCGATAACGGTACGCAACTATCACTTTCGTAACAGGCACTTATCATGGGTTCACCGTACGTGGCTGCACTAGAACTGAACACGAATCTACAACGTGGCAAACTTTTGCGAACAATGTCTAGTAGTCGCAATGTCTTGGCCACATTGTTGTTGTAGTATTCTGCAGGATCCTGCATGCTTGGTCCTACCAAACTTGTTCCAGCACAGTGAATCACAGCATCTGGCTGTTTATTAATAATGTAACTCAAGGCCACATCACTGGCAAAGTCTTGGTACAAAAACTTGTCGCAGATACCACGCAAGTGTTTGGGTGGTTCTCTACGGTCAATGCCGTAAACTTCATGCCCTGCGTCTTTCAACAGCAAGGCAGTCTGTCCACCAATGTATCCGGCTACACCGGTAACAATAACCACACTCATTTTTCAATCTTTACAACTTGGTATTTTTCGTGCGGCACATGATCCCGGTAGCGAGGGCCCGAACGATTCCACTGAGTACCCTGACCGGTAATAATATCAATAACCCGATCAACAGTCCCATTATTCCAATCACTAATAAGGCCCATGTTGTGATGAGGAGTCTGCAAAAGATTACACATTTTGTGATAGGCATCGTCTATGCTCCAGGGTACGTAAAGCCGATTAGGGTCATTTGCAAAAGTTTCAGGGAAACTGCGATAAGCAGGATATAGAACGTTGGCACCGAGGGTATCTGCTTCACTGACAGTGTTTGAGACCCAATCTTGTAGAGCACAATTAAACAGCACACGAGTATTGTTAAGGTGAGCATAGTATTCGTTCTTGCTTATGTTATCAAAGATTTTGAGCTTGCCTTCTGCCTCCATACGGCGGGCACGCTCAACAAACTCTGGGTTGTTGCTTCGCAAAGGTCCGCCACTGTATATTGCAAACTCACACGGTTCGCTGGTGAGTTCACCATACATCTCAATGAGATCCATAAAGAAGCCAGGTTGTTTTTCTTGGTCAAACCTAGCTGCAAAGCCAACCCTCCGGGGACGAAGCGCGAAAGATTTAATATTTTGTTTACCGCCAATACGCTCAAGAACTTCTGCTTTTCCAAATGCAAGGCCGGAAATGTTGTAGATCGGAGCAGTCCATCCAGCAATGCGCATGTGGGCGACCATTTCCTCATTGGTTGCCAGTACTGCACCCCCCGAGAAAGCCACCATCTCATTGACCATTTGTTCATACAGTCCCATCCACTTTTGTAGTCCCCATACATGCACAAAGTCATCTGGGTCAATAGCTTGTGCCAAACAACGCACATAGATACGTGGACATTGTTCTCGGGGAATCTGATTCATGATGTAACCAAGACTTTCAAAGCCAGGTTGGAACATGTCTTCAAAGTAGATAACATCTTCCGCAGTTACTTCGCCGTTCTTCATCAACTGAACCAAATTCATCATCTGGCTCATGCTAAAGTAACTGCGACCATGTGCGTCCAACACCTGACCAACTGATATGGCCTGTGTGTTGTCGATTGTGGTACCAGGAACATACACAACGTCAAGACCTCTGCGATCAAATACACGTCGGTTCCACTCTGTTAGTTGTAGTGTGTAACGGGCTTCGTAACTTTCCAAGCCCATGTAAAATAGTTTACGCATTTGGTTCCTTTGGGTATGAACGAATGGTCAGTTCCATCACCAACAATTCACTATTGATTATACTATCTACTATGGCTTTTGCAACCTGTTCGGTTTCCATCCATGTACGGTCTGGATACGGTTTAAACCCAGTATTAACAAACGGCCCTGGTTGTACCAAATGTATTAGTGGCCATTCATTATTTTCCCAAGCGTGATAGCTGGCCGCTTTGAGTGCAGTCTTGTATGCCACATAGTGATTGGCGCTTATCTTGGGAAAGTTAGGACGGTCAGTTTTATAGTTCCAAACAGTAACATGACTGCCAACGTTGATAATACGTTTCTTCTTGCCTTGCCAATCTAGTAGGAGTTTAGAAAACATATCAATTTGACTCCACCAACACTTGGCACTATTAATAAAAATATCACAGTCACCAACGTCACTAACAATGCGATCAATTGTGCCAGGTTGCTCAATGTCATAACCATTGGTTCTACTAAATCCCATAATCTCATGATCAGGCTCTAATAGTTTAACTAACTCAGCACCAAGGCCTTTAGTATGGCCGGTGATTGCTATTTTCATGTACGGTATCCTGCAAGTCTACGGGTATCTTCGCTCCACATGTTCTTGGCATTTTTGCCCGCATGCCACTTGTTGAACTGTTGCCATGCATAACTCTTGAAGTTATACAGGTCTGATTCGTTGTAACGATATCCATAGTCCTGACAGAACTCCAAGAACACTTCAAGATCATTAAAGATCTCAGCAACACGTGGATTGGATTTGATTGATGGCTTGGCCATTTTGTTTTTCCTCTAGGTAAAATTTTCTGTTGATTTAATCAAATAACAAATCTTTAAACAAACCAACAAACTCTTAAAGATGTGATGCTCTTGTATCTTATATACAAGACTCTCGGGTAATATAGTCGTAGACTAAATCTGCATACAAGGCTTGACTTTTTATTCCAGGGTGGATATCAACAGTTGATGCATTATCAATTTGAAGTTTTTTCATCGAATTATACGGATTAATCCATAAACCTAAATCAATAAGTTTTTTTCCTTGATTCAAAATATCTACGCCTTTTGCAATATCTTCGTCTGGTAACATATCAGCGTCGATAATTTTGTCTACCCAGATATTTCTATCGGTGTTTATGAAATTTTTCGGTAGATCAAGTAGTCCATCAATAAGTTTGATGTTATGCCCGCGATCAACTAAATTTTGTATACTTTTTAAAATGTTAATAAATCGTACCCAATGCTCAAAGTCTTGATTCAATTTCATAAACATTACCACAAAGTTCTTATATTCGGTCGGTGTAAACATATGCTTAAAAAAATCATATTCAAGAATAGTACTGCACAAATTAATTTTACTATGTATATTTGGGCTTAAAACAATTCTGTTCAGGCTAGTCAGTTGTATTAAAATTAAATCATAGTGGTTACTTGTAAATTCTGACAATGCATTTAAAAATATACCAGTGTTGTCATATCCGGGTACACTGACATTTGTTAGTGATGCATTTAATCTTGAAGCTAATTTATTTGCCCAGACATCTGGGTTGTTAATTGTATCTGGCAGTCCATACCCGTATGAATAACTGCATCCACTAACTAAAAGTTTCATATTTTTAAATTTTAATTGACAGACTAGGGCGAGAAAGTTCATACTTGATCAAGGCACCGTTCTCACCATCTTCGGCCACCTCAATCCACACTGCACGGTCGGGATATCGACCAGCAATTTCTGCGTACAAGTCATCGGCCATCATTTCACAACTCTTGTGATCAAGTTGTAGGATACCGTCCTTGTACAAATTTTCTAACCAACGTTTGAATTGAATAAACTCAATGTCACGATCGTTGTGCAACACATCAATCCATACTCTAAAGTGGAATATGTGACGATGTGGTGAGCCAAGAAAACTCACATCATACTCGTCACCAGTGGCCAGAGTAGGATCAGTGGCTGCCGCAGGATAGCAATGTATTCCTTCTTTGCGGAACGTGACCCAGATTTTTCGTTCTGCCTGTCCCATAATTCTAGAACGTTGTTCCGTTAGTGCTTGATCTCGTTGGTTCATAACTTTTGGTCCTGCTTGTAGTCATCCCATGAAGTAAATGTTCTACGGCTCATTAGGCCATGCAAACTGTGACACCAGACACCGGGATTGGTAGCGTTGAAGTCCTTGTCGTCTATTTTTAACATTGTATTATAATTCCACAACTTTGTATATGGAATGCTTACTCGAATTTGTGGAATAAAGTTGTTGTAGTCACAGAGTGGGCCGTCGTTGAATTCTTCCACGTGAGTGATTGGAATGTCTAGACTACACAAGTGACCGTCACGTAGGAATGGTTCGATCATGCTTTCCCAACGTTGCCATTCCAGTCTGTTGGCAGGATGAAAACTGTGATTGGCGCCAAAGAAGATGTGCCCAATATGCTTGGTGTTGTCTGTGTGGGAATTGTGTTCGGCCAGTAGTTTAACAATCTCAAGTACGGGTTGCCAGCCCACAACAAACAAAGTTCTCTTGCCAAACGCAGGTGTGCGCTCTACTTCGGTACCTACAAAGAAGTTGACGTTTTTGTGGTCAGGTCTGTTCATTTTCTAATTGATCTAATGCTGATGTGTCTAATTGTACACTATCATCGGTTGATTGTACAGAGTCAGTTTCTTCAAATTCAAATAATGCATTGAATTGTGTTCTAGCATTCTTGGTTTTCTTGCCTTTGAACCCTCGTGTGCCCACAATCTCCATCCAATATGTGTCATACTCTTCGACGATAGCGTCGGCAGTCTCGCGATCTGGTGAGGCAAAGATTGCTTCCACAATGTCTTCAAACCGGGCATAGTCTCCACCTGACCTACGCATCATGGCAGGATATTCTCCTGCATCAAAACGTCGATTGGCTTCTTGTACTGCGGTCAAGTGCATCCAAACATTATGCCCCATCAACAAGGCATATGAGAAACTATCCCAGGATGTCTTGCCTTCCTTGCCAATCTTATTTAGGTCGCCGGGTTTGTAGATACAAATATCTTTCATCTTCAGCAGGTCACTTATGGGCGAATCTTCCCAGCGTGGATAAATGCCATCTGCTACTACGCCTGTTCCCCACTTGCGTGTGTCTGTGGAATACTTTTTGTCGTCGGCTGAAGGAGCCATGCGATACGACCATTTGGAGTCGTGTTCAAACACATTTTCAAAGTAGACTTGTCCGTTTGCTGTTGCCAAGAATGGACTGGCACAGTCAAACGAGATTGTGAATTGCGGATTGACATATTTTCTTACGGCCCTTTGGATTACAGTTAATAAAACAGCCCACTCCAGTTTGGAGGTTCCCAAGAAGTGCATCCAATCATGTTTGCCCTCTTGAAGTAAATTGTCATAGCGTAGTGCTACCAGTCTGCGAAGCACCAGGTGTACGTCACACATGTTTTGTCCACCCATGGACCAACCGTTGAAGTGTGTGTCTGGGTACTTGACAGGATCACAGTATTCTTTCATGGTCTCATACCACTGATCTGCTGACGTATGGTTGTCACCTTGTAGCACGTTCAAGAACTTAGCACCACCATTTGCCACACCCTTGCGGTGTTTCATGAAGTATTCGTTGTTGAACTTGGTAGCGTCTACTGCTTCTTGTAGTGTGGTAATCTGACAAGCCGCACTTGCTTTCTTGTCGTGAATAACCCAGGTTGGGATATCCAAGATCATGCCATAGTCAGCAACATTATCTAACCAGTTTAAGATTAGACTTCGTTTCTTTTGAGCTTTAGCACAACCTGAGTTGGCTTTCCAATCACCTTCCCAAAGACC
>Ga0049080_10000343_pt1 | contig 15214 bp, 13 predicted proteins | sample GreLakmeER15MSRF_FD_66716 | JGI IMG/M metagenome (GOLD analysis project Ga0049080, IMG submission 66716) | Freshwater lentic microbial communities from great Laurentian Lakes, MI, USA - Great Lakes metaG ER15MSRF | ecosystem: Environmental > Aquatic > Freshwater > Lake | place: Great Lakes... | reverse complement strand
TCGATTTTCTTGAAGACTTCTAGCTTGACGGCCATGTCTTCGAACACGGCTTCGATCACCAGATCGGCCTGCGCCAGACGGCTCCAATCGGTTGTTGAGTGCAGGCGCGCTTCGTTGGCAGCGGCAATGCTGGCCTTGAGCTTGCCGGCCATGACGCGACTCTGGTAGTAGTCGACCATACGTTGGCGACCACGCTCCAGCGCGGCTTGGTTCTGCTCCAGCAAGACCACATTCAGGCCGGCGTCGAGTGCGCAAATAGCAATGCCGGTTCCCATGGTGCCGGCGCCGATGATGGCGATCACCTGGACCGGGCGTGGTACGGCCTGCAGTTCGTCAGGCAGGCGCGTCGCTTCACGCTCGGCAAAGAACTGATGGCGCAGTGCAAAGGCATCGTTAGCCAGGCGCAGTTGCTCAAAGGCCGCGCGGTCTTGAGCCAGCGCTTCATCAATTGGCAGGATCAGAGAATTCTTGATGGCCTTGATCGCGGCGACGACTGCGGGTCGTTGCTTGCCGGCGCGCAGCGCGGCCTTCTCGGCGGCTTCGATCAGGGCGGCATCTATCACTGGCACCGACAAATCGCGCACGCGGCTCTTGCGCGTTCCCAGGCTGCGTGCGTGGGCGATGGCAGCGGTCTTCAGATCCTCCGAAAAGACGGCATCGACCAGCTTGAGTTGTAGGGCCCTGTCGGCAGAGATGCATTCTCCAGCGCAGATCATCTCGATGGCTCGCGCCGCGCCGACCAGGCGTGGCAACCGTTGCGTACCTCCAGCCCCGGGGATGATGCCGAGCGAGACTTCGGGCAGGCCCACCACGGTCTTACTCAGCGCTATGCGCGCGTCGCAGGCCAGCGCCAGCTCAAACCCACCACAGAACGCCGCACCACTAAGTGCGGCGACGACGGGCTTACCGCAGTTTTCGATGGCAGCCAGCACTGCGGGCAGTTGCGGCGTTTCAAGCGGCTTGCCGAATTCGCGCGGGTCGGAGCCGGCGATGAAGGTGTTGTTGGCGCCGATCAGGACGGCCGCGTTGAGCGTTGTGTCAGACTGCAGCGTACCAATGGCGGCAAGTAGTCCCTCATACACAGATTGGGATCCGGCATTGATCGGCGGGTTGCCGATCTCGATCACGAGCACGTCACCAGCGCGTGCCTTGTGCACGACGATTTGCGGAGGAGGGTTGGGTTGGTTCATGGTGTTCAATTTTTACAGCTCAACCGTCAAATCCTGCTCAGCAAGAAGCTGATCCTGCAATCGAAAAATGGAATCCATAGCTGATTGTTATATTTAAATTTCGACGAATTTTCGCTACGCGCAGCTGATCGGGATTCAGATGAGCAGGTCAAGGCCGACGATGGGTTTCAGCAGTGTCGGTTTGCCGAAACCGGCGAGCTTTCCGTCCAACTGCTGCGATCTAGAAGCATTTCGGGCGTTGAAGTTGCCCTTTGACTTACGCTTGGAGAGCTTGCCCAACCGGCGCGTACTCCGCGAGCGTATCTTGATGTGTCATTTTTGGCCTCCGCCTTACAACTCATCATGTCGCGCGCGCAAATCCTTACCGATGACGTAACCGAACGTGATTGCCGGTCCCAATGTGATGCCTGGACCAGGATAAGTTCCACAGAAGATCGAATTCATGGCGTTTCCGCAAGCATACAAACCTTCAATCGGCTGCCCTGATCGGTCCAGAACTTGAGCTCGCACATTTACAGCTAGACCTCTCGCACTTCCCTGGACGCCTGGCCAGATGCAGACAGCGAAGTACGGCGGCTTTTCGATCGCTCCGAGGCAAGGGTTGGGACCGTGATCTGCATCGCCCATGAATCGTTGGTAAGCGTTACTGCCTCGACCAAAGTCGGAGTCCACTCCAGTAATGGCAAAGCTGTTAGCACGCTTTATAGTTGCCGTTAAAGCCTCAGGATCGATACCCAGCTTTCTAGCCAGCTCTTCTATCGTCGCAGCCTTGACTAAGTACCCCGATCGCAAATGATGTCCCCACTCCAGTCCTCCTGGATGTACTGCCCCTAGCCCATACTTCTTGAGTGCGTGGCGGTCACAGATGAGAAAAGCTGGGACCGACGCGGCATCGACTGCGTGCGCACGCTGATGGGCCTCTACAAAGTCGTGATAGGAAACAGCTTCATTTGTAAAACGTCGCCCCTTCTTGTTGACAGCGATGATTCCGGGCTTTTGCCGATCCAGTACAAGGTGCGGGTAGACGGCCTTGCTGTTATCGGGCCGCGTGAAGATGGATACTGGCGTACATGAAAAGTCGTTCAAATTGCCCTCGCTCAAGACGGCATTTACCGACAAAGCGAGGCTTAGACCACCCCGATCGTGATCCAACGCTACGTCGCATTCACGCGCCAATCGGGTTTTAGCATCCTCGATCTCTGCGGGTGAACCTGAAAGCCCGCCTGTGGTCAACACGACACCGGTTTTGGCCGTGACCTGACGACGAATACCTTGCCATTCATACTCGACTCCGCCGACCAGACGCTCCGATTGCATTACGAGACGTGTCGGGGTCGCATTCGTGCGGATCGTCACGCCACGATCAAGCGCTGACTTAAGTAAGGCTGCCACCAGTGCGTTGCCTAGCACCAAGCGGGTTCCCCTACCGTAGCGAAGGCGGTCGACGGTGTACCGAGCGAGCAGTTCACAGCTGCGACGAAAATTCGAAATCGACGAAAAGGCACCTAGCATCGCTGAGGCATCTGGGCGGGTCACCATCATCCCGTTGAAGGCCGTAAACTCCGGCATCGGTGGTCGAAGCAGTGGCAGATTTTTTCCTAACGTCCGTGCATCAAACTCGAAGGGTTCGAGAACGCGACCACCAAGAGTTGCCCCTTGAAGATGAGGGCGGTAGTCCGGAGAAACCGGTCTTGCTCGGAATCGAACAGATGTCATTGCTTCTAGATACTCGACGGCAACGCGCCCGTTCTCCAAGAACGAATCGAAGAGACTCGTATCGAGCCTATCTCCGGTGAACTGGCGTATGTATTCCAAAATGGCTTCTCTCGAATCCGTTGGAATGATGGCGCCCGCGTGATGGTTCAGAGGTATCCAGCACGCTCCGCCGGATATGGCAGAGGTTCCACCGACAAAAGATTCCTTTTCAAGTAGCAGGACCCTGAGTCCTTCGCACGCCGCGACCGTAGCCGCAGCCAAGCCAGCGGCGCCACCTCCAAGGACCACCACGTCGAATTCTTCCGAGTTTTCACCGGGCAACTGACGGACATTCGTACCTGCTGTCTCCGCATGTGAATTTGAAGTATCAACATTAGCTCTCATGTTGATAAAGTTTCCGACGTAAGTGGGTTTAAGCAGTTTTCAAGCATAAAAAATTTCCTCAGTTTCAAAATGAACGTGACAATCTGGACAGCTCTTTGCTACGGACCATGCGATTAAATGCTTCAACCCACTATGGCGCGTCATGAGAACCAGATTGGTGGCCACGAGTCGCACCAAAATTTGAATCTAATACCTCCCATGCGTCTTCCACCCAATCGCACAAAACCGCGCGTGTTTCGCGTGGATCGATGATGTCCAGAATTCCAAATTGCTCCGCCGTTCGGAATGGCGAGCCCATCCTGAGGTACTCTTCTTCCAGCTCTAAGCGTTTTGCGACGGGATCAGTTGCGGACTCGATTTCCTTGCGATAGGCTGCCGCAACACCACCTTCAATGGGTATAGAACCCCACCGCGCGCTAGGCCAAGCAAAACGATGATTGAGCGATGGGAAATACTTTGGTGCGTGCATACCTCCAGCCATGCCGAAGGCACGTCGAATAATGATTGAAACCCAAGGCACGCTGAGCTTTTCGATCTTGGTGAGCACACGTACCGCACCAAGCAGCGTTCCGCCGATTTCCGCATCCGGTCCCGTTGCGTTACCCGGTTGGTCGACGAAATTTACTATTGGCAGATGAAACGTGTCACACAGGTCCATGTGTCGCTCCATTTTTTGCGCCGCAACGACCGTCATGGCGCCACCCGATATGCGCGGATCATTACATAGGACACCTACCGGCCAGCCATCTAGCCGAGCGAGCGCAGTGATCATGGACCCACCTTGGTATCGACCAATCTCGAATATCGAATCCTTATCGAAAACCGCAGTGAGGATTTTTCGTGGATCGTATATTTTTCGCTTGTCCCTCGGGATAGCGTTCTTTAGCCAGTCTTCTACGCGGTTTGGATCGTCTTCCCGTGCGGTACGCTTCGCTGCCCGGAAAGCGTTATGTGGAAGGTAGGACAGGAATCGACGCGTCTGAGCGAATGCATCTTCCTCAGACTCCGCCTCGTTATGCACAAGAGCGCTACGGCGATGCACCATGTTGCCGCCGAGCGCATTCTTGTCAATGTCGATTCCATAGGCCTGCTTCACGACCGGTGGGCCTGCCGCGAAGACTTGCGCCTGCTCACGCACCATAACTGAAAAGTGCGACATGAGGACCTTCACCGCCGCGAGTCCCGCGCAAGATCCAAGCGCAATTCCGCATACGGGGACAGTACGCATCAATTCAACGACCGGCCAATTGGCGTACCCGGGAATTTTGGTGTAGCCCATCTTCTTGATAATCTTGACGCTACCGCCGGCGCTGTCAACCAACCGCACGAGCGGCATGCGTAATGCCAGCGCCATTCGCTCGGCATAGATCCATTTGTCCGAAATGGTGGCTTCGGATGATCCTGCGCGAATGGTGAAGTCGTCAGCCGATATTGTGACCTTGCCTCCGTCGATCCTGCCAGTTCCGATGATCGCGTTGACCGGAGTAAAACCGACAAACCTGCCATGCTCGTCGTACTCTCCCTTTCCCGCAATACGGCCTAGCTCGGCGAAGCTCCCTTCGTCCAGCATCTTGTCAATCCGCTCTCGTGCGGTGAGCCTCCCGCGGGCCTTGTGTTTTGCTATGGCTTCAGCCCCCCCCATTTCCCGCGCAAGCTTTCGGCGCAGCTGCAATTCGTTAAGCTCCTGCACCCATTCACCCACATCCTCAGAGGCCTGCACCTTCAACTCGCCCTTCATGATTTCTGCTCCTTGTTCGACTATTCGTTGCCGTTGATGAGGAAGTCGACCATCAACTCGCAGACCTTGATAGACATCTCGCTTCCGGTGCTGGTGCCGCATCCCGCCGTACGCGCAGCCGCAATTACAGGTGGAATGGATGGGGCCGTTACGACGTCACCTACAAACACTCCGGGCTTCAGAGCCGTCAAAGGTACGGGCAACGGATCAGCAGGCCGCATTCCCATAGGAGTTGCGTTTATGAGGATATCGAACGCTCCGGAATCGGCACTCCCAGCACGAACAGGATGGCCTTGCGCAGAAAGACGTGCCACGAGTTGTACGCTGCGCTCATGATCTACATCCGCGATGACGAGTTCTGAGACTCCCGATGTGGCGATCGCATACGCTATGGCCGTACCTGCCCCGCCCGCCCCAACCAAGAGCGCGCGCCGACCTTCGAAGACACAGCCATTGTCGCGACAGGCTGACAACATGGCGACTCCATCAAACATGTCCCCTTGCAGCCGACCATCCGGCATCCGCCTGATGGTATTGACCGATCGCAGGAACCGCGCGAGATCGGAAACTTCATCACAGTATTCGTAAGCCGCCAGCTTGTGTGGGACGGTGAAGATGAGTCCGTCAGCATTCTCAAAGTGTCGGGCTGCGTCCATGAAACTCTTGAAGTTCTCAGGCCTCACATGGATAGGCACACAGATCCCGTTGACGCCGCGCTTCTCGAAGGCCTTTGTCACGCGAACGGGGGCCAGGACCTGCGCAATAGGATGTCCAATGATTGGCACGATCCGAGTCGAACCAGAGTAATTTTCAAGCACAGAAGAGTCTCCTGAGTTTCAGAAAAAGCGTGACAATCTCAAGCCGCCTCCAAGCGCAAGCCTCCCAAATTCTTCGCTCCAACAAAACATATGCCGACATCGGGGCTAGCCCCACATCTTTAAGAGTCGCGGAACAACGAGCGTAATCTCCGGGAAGAAAATCAGGACGCCGAGGCCAGCAATAAGAGCGAGCATCAGCGGAGCGAGTGCCTTGCTCGCCTCTTCGATCGAACAGTCCGCGACCGAGCAGGCGATGATGAGACCGACGCCCGTCGGCGGTACGAACATGCCGATACCCAGCGCGGCAATGACGATGATGCCCCAGTGCAACTGATCAACGCCCACGATCACGGCCACCGGCAGCAAGATCGGAATGAAGATGATCATCGCCGGCAAACCTTCCAGCAATGAACCGATCAGGATAAAGATCAGCGCCGTGACGATCAAGAAGAACCAGGGCGCATTACTCACTTGGAGAATACCCTCGGCGATCAGTGCGGGCAGATCCTCAATCGCCATCAAGTAGGCGAAGCTCGATGCCATTTGAACCAAGAACAGGACTGCGCCGGTGAGAGTACCCGTGAGGATCGCGATGTCAAAGACGCGTTTCCAGGTCAGCGTGCGATATACCGCGAACCCTGCAACCAGCGAATAGAGCACGGCGACGGCTGCCGACTCGGTCGGCGTCATCACGCCGCCCAAAATTCCGCCGAAGATGATCAGCGGCATTCCGAGCGGAATGATAGCCTTACGCACCGCCGTCCAGAACTCGATGGCTGTTGCGCGTGGCAGCGGCTGAATATTCAGGCTTTTTGCCTGAAACGCAAGCAGGATCATTAACAGTGCGGCTAGCACAAACGCAGGTAAGAATCCAGCGAAGAACAGCGCCGCCACCGAAATGCTGACCATCCCGCCCATGACCACCATGTTGATGCAGGGGGGGATGAGGATTCCCATTGCGGAAGCAGCGGAGATGATCGCAACAGATTGGCCCTTTTGGTAGCCTGCCTTTTTCATGCTCGGCAGAACCATCGTCGAGATCGCGGAGACATCCGCGATCGTCGAACCCGAGATACCCGAAAAGAACATCTCTGAGACAACCACGATCTGCCCGAGCCCGCCGCGCAGGTGGCCGACCATCACCCGGGCAAGGTCAAGCAGTTTGCCCGCGATGCCGCTAGCCTCCATGATGAAACCCGCCGCGATGAAAAGCGGGACCGCGAGCAGCACGAAAGAGTCGACCGATGCGAGCATCCGTTGCGGGACGATCACCATAGGCACTCTCATCTCTGGGAATATGAGAATCATCGTAATGCTGGCCGCCGCCATAGCGAACCCCACCGGCATACGGATCATCACGAGAAGGAGGAACAACAAAAGAAGTATCGTAAGGCTCATGACATGCTCCATTTCAGTTGCGCGAGGAATCGGGCGCTCATTTGTCGTCCTCCAGCTTTTCGGTTTCTGCACCATTTTCCGGGACTGGTGGCTTTCCCGTGAACAGGTTGTTTAGTGCGTACAAGAGGATCAGGATGCCGGAGATCGGCAGCGCGATATATTGATAGCCTACGGGTACACCCGACATGGTGAACGTGTTGGTGAAGCCTCGATCGGCAATGATGGCCCCTTGGTAGATCATCACGACGGCAACGCCGCAGATGATCAAGTAGGTCGCGATGTCAAGGCAGCGAACGACGCGCGGCGGGAGCCTTCTCGCAAGGATGTTGACCCCGAGATGGGCCACGCGTTTCGTCGCAACCGCGGCCCCCAGAAAAATCACCCAAAGCAGCAGAATCCGGACGTACTCGTCGCTACCTCGCCAGTCCTGCTGCAGCACGTAGCGGAGGAACACCTGGATGATGACGACAAACGCGATCGCCAGGGTGAATATCCCTACGGCGACTTCCGGAAGCCTGACCAGGGCGAAGTGGGCTGCTCTCTTCAAAGCGACCATTTTTTCCGCTCCCGGGCCTGACGCAGGCCAGCCCCGGGGATTTTTCATCGGGCTTTTCATCGCGTCCCAACTGAGAACCAGGCGTTGAACTGCGGATATTTAGCGTAGACCGGCTTAGCTGCCGTGCGCCACTGCTCGTATTCAGCGGGGGTGGGCACGTAGACCTTGATGCCGGCATCCTCCATAGTCTTTTTGAAGCCTTTTTCAGCCTGGATCGTCGCAGGTGTCCGGGCTGTATATGCATCCTTCCCGGCCTTCAGGATGGCCGCCTGAACATCGGCCGGGAGCGAATTGAAATACTCGAGATTCATGAATTCTGCAGCCATGATGGGCACGATGCTCAGTTGCGTTGATTGCTGAATTGCATCGACCATCTTGTACGAAACTATCGAAGAATAGGCTATAAAAAGGCCGTCGACGGTGCCCTGCTTGAGCGCCAAGTATGTCTCGGAAAAGTCGACCGCTGTGGCCAGCGCTCCAAAGGCATTGTTGTAATCCGCTTCGATAGGCGAAGCAGTCGTCCGCAGCTTCCTGCCTTTGAGATCGGCAGGGGTCTTCACCGGTGCACGGGTCATCATAAGCTGCCGGAATCCTTCCGGTACCCAACCGATCAATTTAAAGCCCCTGGCCTCGGCCGCCTTGCCCAGATCCGCCATCGGCTGACTGTCCATCACCTTCGGTAGACCATCCCAGCCTCCTGGCACCAGGAACGGCAGGTCTAACGCTGAGAATTCGGGAATCAACCCGGCCGTGTTGCTGCTGGAGGCAATGCCGAGCTCCACGGCTTTGTTGCGCACCGCCTCCAGGGACGTGCGCTCGCCACCAAGCGCGCCCTCCCAGAAGATACGGACTTTGTACCTGCCGCCTGTGTATTGCTCGATGAGTTTGGCAAGTTCCTTTTGGTGAGCACCACGGTCCGTGTTCTCACCATTGTTCACCGCGAAACGCAAAGTTTGCACGCTCGACTGAGCGTTGCAGGCAGCAGAACCAAGCAGACCTGCGAAACCAATAAGAAGTGCCGTAAGCATGTATCGTGAGGATCTCGTAATCAATGTCATTTCAGTCTCCTGTTGTTTTAAGTTAAATACAGCGTCAGTGTTTACCGGCACATTCTCAAACTCCTGAAGTCGCAACCCCCGCCAAGCGGAGCATACGAGTGACAGACACGGAGGCGCTTTTACAACGCCGACCATATGAAATTTCAATATGCCAATGTTCTCATTAAGTAAACACTGTTCAGACTATACATCTAAATTGGTGTTTGTCAACAGCTTTGGCACAGCATGTAAAAGGCTCAATTTGGGAGAAGCGTGGCTTTGGGTCTAAAATAACTTAAATTTAAAACAATTGCGGGTGGCAGTAGAAAACTCGGTCTCGCATTTCACAGACTATTCTTTAACGCAAATAACCGTTCATGAACAAACCGTTAGAGACGCCTCATGTGTTTCCAAGGGCGCGCCAGCCGCTTCAGACCGTCGTCAAGGCTCTCGCCACCCTACGCCTATTTACGCTAGAACGCGAGTGGCTTGGCGTGCGCGAGATTGCCCGCCTCCTCGACATCAATACCGCTACCGTTCACAACTTGCTCCGCACTCTTATGGACACTGGGCTGGTTGAGCAGCACCTCGAAACGAAAAAGTACCGACTAGGCCTAGGCCTCGTTCGGCTCGCCGGCACAAAATTGGCGCAGCTCGACGTCGTTACTGCTTCGGCAGGTCCCATGAAAGAACTGCTGAATAAAACAGGGGAGACAATCTCGCTTGCGGTGCTTTATGGCGATGAGCTCGTTTATCTAGCGAGAATGGAAAGTCTGCAACCAGTTCGGGTTACTTCGCGTATCGGTGGTAGCGCGCCAATTCACGCCTCTGCGCACGGCAAAAGTCTGTTGGCCTTCCTCGACGATGGCTCCATCGATCGATTGCTGAAACCTCCCCTGCTCTCGTACACAGCGGCCACAGTCACCGACGTGAGCAAGCTCCGAACCGAGCTTAAGCAGATTCGTGATCAGGATTACGCTGTCGATCACGGAGCCTATCTTCCTGATGTACACGCCGTTGCTTCGCCAATTCGCGATTCAAGCGGTCACGTCATTGCGTCTCTCGCCATAGTCGCGCTGGCAAGCCGCTTCCCAGCCGCGAAAGTCAAAGCCTATGCGAAGCTAGTTAAGGACGCGGCGGGGCGTATATCGAGCGCTCTCGGCTACAGGTACGTCGCTCCGAACCTACACCTTGCCAAAATATAGTAACTCAATGGGTCCGCAGGCGCTCTAATCTGAAGCTGAGGGGGCCTTACGGGTACAGCCAAGGCCTTCGACTTTGCCTTCTAAAGCTGGCGTGAGTTAATCTCCAGTTTCCATGCCTAATCGATCTCGATGTGGCGAGCGGGAAATTGGGCACACTTTTAACCTCTTACCGCTATCAAAATGCCCCAAATCAATCTCAAACCAAGCCCTCTTTGCATTGGAATACTTGGATGCGCGAACATTTCCAAGCAATTTGTTCGAGACAACGCGGACAATGAAAAAATCGCCTTCGCTGCGGTTGCAAGCCGACGCTTAGAAGTCGCGGTCGAGTTTGCCAAGCAATATGGCATCGAGCGTAGCTACGGCTCCTACGAGGAACTGCTCGCAGATCAAAGCATTGATGCTGTTTACATACCGCTACCCAATAGTTTGCACGCGCATTGGGCGATCAAGGCAGCCGAGGCAGGCAAGCACGTGCTTTGTGAAAAGCCGCTAGCATTAAACCAAGATGAGGCCAGAAGCATGTTTGCTGCTGCCAGTGAGCATGGCGTCATGCTGCTTGAATCTTTTCCCTACGAGTTTCAACCGCAGATGCGTACGATATTGGACTTAATAAATCGTGGCTCTATTGGGACTGTGCGAACCGTTCAAGCTTGTTTTGGTTTTACGATGGCGAATGAAATCACTAACATTCGGTCTAATCCTGATCTAGGTGGAGGCGCATTGCTTGACGCTGGAAGTTACCCACTAAGTTTCATACGCATGGTGATGGGCAGTGCTCCAGTTCAGGTTATGGCCGACTCCACATGGACCGAAAGTGGAGTCGACATCAGCACGACGGCCACTTTGTACTATGCAGACGGCAGGCGCACACAATTGTCATGCGCTATGAACATGGCAAATCACCGCCGGGCCACGATTGTTGGTAGCGCTGGGACGATTGAAACAGAATACCTCAATCACACTGCGGCGCGGGCTGACGAAAGCCCGTATGGTTATTTGCCCAGCCAATTGCGTTTGCGCCGTGGTACCGCCAACACCATTGAATTTGAAGAGCTAACAAGCGATACGGGCAGCGGTTTCCGTTTTGCAGCGGAGGCATTCGCCGATTTGATCGCAACCAAAAACTTTAGGGTCATCAACCTTCACGCACAAGCCAGTTTGGACAATGCCGCAACGCTGGAGGCGCTATCGCGAAGTACAAAGTCAGGGGAGCGAATCGCCGTTAATGTTTGACGTCGCTGTTTGATTAATTACAGCGATTAGCTATTCGCATTCTGGTTTCTTTAAACAGGCCCCTGCCAGGCTGCCCCGCGCGCTGTAGTCGCTTATGATTTGGCGAGCGCACCCTTGTCCGGTTCGAGCGTAATTCCGTACATAAGGCCGGCGGCCATAATGCCTCCGTCAATCGGGATGTCGGCGCCAGTGATGTAACTGGATTCGTCCGCGGCCAGGAATAGCACGAGTTGTGCGATCTCCTCCGAAGTCCCATGGCGCTTCATGGGTGACGCCTTTCGCATGGGCTCAAGGTGAGAGGTCCCTGCGTTAAGCCCTGTGACAATAACCCCCGGGCAAATGGTGTTGGCCCGTATGCCCCAATCGACGAACTCCATTGCACCTGTTCGTGTAAGGCCTAGCATGCCTGTCTTGCTCGTAGTGTAGGCCGCATCCTTCAACCCCAGATACGACGAAATCGAGCCAACGTTGATGATGGATCCACCGCCAGCCTCTCTCATCGCTGGAGCGCAATACTTCATACCCAAAAAGACACCCACGAGATTGACATTCATGACGCGATGCCAATTCTCAAGGGACGTTTCGATAATACCAAGACGATTGATGATGCCCGCATTGTTCACCAATGTCGTGATCTTATTCTTCCATATAAGCACATCTTTAACCAGAGACTGCCATTGAGACTCGCTCGTGACGTCAAGCGGATAAAAACGCGCATCCCCTCCGGCGGCGTTAATCTCATCAACGAGCGCTTGCCCCTCCGCCTTTAAGACGTCACATACTGCGACGCAAGCACCTTCACTTGCCAGTAAGCGCGCTTCGGCTGCACCTTGACCACGACCACCACCAGTAACGATAGCAACTTTTCCTTCAACTCGATTCATACTCACTTCTCCTTTTATTGAAAATTACTTTGCGCCGGTTAAATTGCCTGCTCAAGTGCAGGCGGATACCCTAGGCGCTGTTCTCAGCACTTGGCCAAATGTTCGTCGTACGCATGCATGTATTGGCGAAAGATGTCTCCTGTCTTTCGCGCCCGATCTGCCAAGTTCATGGAGCCGAAGTCGGATCTTGGAACCTCAACTTCGATTTCGAGGTCCTTCGGCAGCGCCGTGAGGAAATCGTAAAGGGGTGCATCGCCTTCACCCGGATACTCACGATACAGACGCGCCTCGGCCGCTAGTTCATCGTCGCTCGGCTGAAACGGCTTCCGCTTCGCATCGCAAAGCTGGCCAAGGAAGATCCGTTTTGGATCTACACGCCTTACATCAGAGGGAGTGCCGCCAGATCGCATAAGGTGGAGCGCGTCAATAACGTGGCCAATATTCCCACATTTCGCCAGATCGATGGCTTTTTCGGCGTCATGAATCGTTCGCAAACCGCTGAAAGGCATGAACTCAAGTGCAATCCGGACGCCATATCGTGCAGCGCACTCGCCCAAAGGCGCTAACGCATCGACAAACGCGCTCTGATCATGATAGTAAACGTTCAACAACATGAGCTTGCAGCCGAGCTCAGCCGCAGTCTCGAGTACGCGCTCGTGATGTTCTAAGCCGATGTCAGGGTAGAACCCGTAGCCGGCTACGCTTGAAACGCGCATGCCGCTTTCGACGGCAAACCGCCTAAGCGCGGTGGTTTGCGAATTGTTGCCGACAAGCTCGGCGAACGCATCCTCGACACGTCGACCTGTCACACGAAGTCCTACCGAGTCGAAGCCCCCCTGTGCAGCCGCAGCTATGGTGTCGTACGGTGTCGCAGTTCCTGTGGGCAGAGTGTTTAGATTCAAAAAACCAAATGTGAGAGTTCGCATAAGTGGATTCTTTTTACATATAAATAACGATGAACGTACATACCGATCAATCTACAAAGGCTGTCAAAACTCCGTTTTTGTCCAAGGTAGTTGGGTTCTGATAGGGATCTATTTCCAATGAAGAATTGGTCGCGGCAGGGGAAAAAAATGCCCTCCAGTGAATCACTTCTCTGGTTGTCACCCGGCTTGGGAAAATCCCGTCGCTTGAGGGGCAGCACTCGATATTGGTCGGTCATCAGAATGTCTCGTCAGTGGCTGATCGTGAGGATCGGCGTGCGTTCGGAAACCGGCTGACCCTCCACGACCAGTATCTTCTCCACCTTGCCAGTCACAGGGGCGAGCACTGGAATTTCCATCTTCATGGATTCGAGTACTGCCAATGTATCGTCTTCGGCAACTAAGTCGCCTTCGCTCACCAAAATCTTCCAGACCGAACCGTTGAGGTCGGAAAAAACGCTTGTCTGTTTCATCTTTATTCCTTGTTTTAATAAGTGGTTGGCCAGTTTGCCAGCAGGTGTTTGCTAACACTGCTACCCATGCGCGTGCGGTGCACTTCAAGCAGGCGCGCCAGCGTCTCGCGCGTTTCACTCGGATCGATCACTGCCTGCGTTTCGTAGAGGCCGGCGAGGCGCCAAGGCGACGTGTCGCGCGAGAGCTCCTCGACTAGCTCGCGGTACCGCTTCGGGTCATCTTCCTCCTTCACGCCAAAGAGCACGCTCGCGCCCGCCGTCGGCGCCATGAAGCCCAGGTCGGCCGTAGGCCAGCAGACCACTTCATCCGAATTGCGGCCACCGCCCATATTCAGATAACCCTGGCCATAGCTCTTGCGCATGATCAGCGAAATTTTCGGGACGGTGACGAGTGCTAGCGCATTCATCCAGTTCATGATCCGCCCTGGCGCCGCGCGGCGTTCGCCCTCTATACCGATGAGGAAACCTGGTTGGTCCACCATGAACACCAGTGGTATGTTGAACGAGTCACATAGCACCATGAATCCGATGACCTTGTTGCAAGCGTCAACGTCAAGTGCGCCGCCCTTGAACATCGGGTTGTTGGCGACGATGCCAACGGAGCGACCTTCAATACGCGCGAGCGCGGTACACACGGAGCGGCCGAACTTGGCCTTCAGTTCCATCATGCTGCCGAGGTCCACAACCGTCTCGACAATCTTACGCACGTCGTAGACCTTTGTCGTGCTTTCTGGCAGCAGCTCAAGAATACGTTGTCCACGCCCTTCGCTGCCGGCGGCAACTTCATGTACCGGCGGCGCCTCATTCTGATGACTCGGCAGGTAGCTGAGCCACTTGCGTACCATCGCTAGCGCTTCTTCGTCCGTTTCAACCACGGCGTCGATCAAACCGGAGACCTCGGCGTGCATCTTCCAGCCACCGAGTTCCTGGGAGTCGATCTCCTGTCCGATTGCTGCGGACGTCACTCGACCACTGGCAACCGCCATCGTGGCGCCGCGGCGCATGACCACGAAGTCCGACAAGCAGGCGTACCAAGTCGACGAACCGTAACAAGCACCAAGTAACGCGCTCACCCAAGGGGACTCGCGAGTGCGACGATACTCGTTCGGGTCCTGGCCAATCATCGCGCGCCCTTCTGCGCCCATGCGGTCCGGCATTCGTGCACCGGTTGATTCGCCGAGCAGCACAAGTGGCATTCCTGACTTTGACGCGACCTCCCGCATGTGACGAATTTTTTTTCCGTTCACGGTGGAACTCGACGCTCCCAGCACCGTAAAGTCGTTGGCAACAACAGCTACGGGCCGTCCATTGATCTTGCCGAAACCGGCGAGCTTTCCGTCGCCTGGAGTACGGTCGCGTACCTCCGGGCGATGCGAGGTCGTGAAGAGACCGCTTTCCGTCCAACTGCCGCGATCTAGCAGCACATCGAGGCGCTCTCGAGCGTTGAGGTTGCCTTCTGCCTTACGCTTGGCGAGCTTGTCCGGCCCGCCCATGCCTAGCGCCTTTTCCTTTGCCTGCGCATACTCCGCGAGCATATCTTGATGTGTCATTTCTGGTCCCCTGTGTTACAACATGTGACGCATCGGGTGTTGCGCATACATCTTTTCCTTAACGAACTGCGTGCTTATGTCGGCCAACGCGAAGGCGGGTTCTGCG
>Ga0049080_10000336_pt1 | contig 15311 bp, 10 predicted proteins | sample GreLakmeER15MSRF_FD_66716 | JGI IMG/M metagenome (GOLD analysis project Ga0049080, IMG submission 66716) | Freshwater lentic microbial communities from great Laurentian Lakes, MI, USA - Great Lakes metaG ER15MSRF | ecosystem: Environmental > Aquatic > Freshwater > Lake | place: Great Lakes... | reverse complement strand
TATCCTTCTGCTCTATAAGCTTCTATCTCTTCAGGAGTTAATTCAGCTTCTTCATATGTTCCACCTTCTGCATAATATTTAGCATGTGGATCAAATACTTTATTTTTTCTAGACTTAGGTTTTTTAAATAAATTATTTTCTGTATATAATCTATTGGTAGCATCTAAACTTCTAGAAAACTTTTTAGATTTTTCTGGTTTGTCAGTAGGTAAAGAAATTAATCCACCTTTACGCTTTACAGGAATTTCTCTAATTACTTTTGCTCCAGGAAGAGTATGTAAACCTGTATTTTTTCCTACAAATTTAGTTAAGCCATTGTCTGCTTGTAGATTTAAATCATATACAATATTATTTGAATCAATAGTATCTGTTTCTACATCTATATATGGCAATTTTTTAAAGGGTGAATATGTTCTATAACCATCTTTTTGTGGTGTCATATTTCCACCTTTCTTTTTTTGAAAGTCTTCAGGTTGTTCTAACTCAGGTTGTAATCTATAGTTAGTAGTAATTTCCTCACCTGGTTGTAAATTTCTAGAAGCTACTAAATATCTTTTATTACCATTCTTTATATTATTTGCTGTTGGAGTCTTTTCATTATGGTTATGATTTTTACCAATTTCTTTTGTAGGTTGTCCATCAACATGTGCTAATCCAATTACCTCACCTTTTTTAAAATATGCATTAGTAAATAAACCTTTACCAGCTCCTTTTATGTCAGATTGTTTTGTTATATACTTCTTCATTATCTTTGAGATATTTGATTCTTACTATTAACAATTTTTACTACCATGTTTATATCTCCAGAAATATCTCTTTTAAGATTTAAGAAATTTAAATAATGTCTAAACTTTTTTCTTTGTGTCTGTGATTTATTATAATCAAGATTAAGTGGATTTAAAATTTTAGTATAGCCATTAGATGAAGTTTCCCATATGTTTTGAGAATCATAGTTTCCATTTAATATAGTTGAACCAGGAATAACAGGACCTGTTGGAGGATAATCTGATCCTATTGGAAACTCTCCTCTATCTTTAGTAATGTCCCAGAACTGATTAAACCTGTATTTATTTTCTTCTTTAGAGAATAATATGTCAAAAGAATTCTGATTAGCATTTAATTTAGGATAGTCTAAACTTAAAGTAACATTATTTTTTGGAAATAAATTAAGATTTAAATATCCAGATGCTTGTTCTGAATTAAATATAATAGCATTATCAAAATTAAAATCTAAAACATGATGTTGATCTACACAATTAATTTTAGATATTCTATAACACTCTAATATATATTCAATACTTTTTATTGTAGTAACTGTTTGTCCAGTTATTATTGGGAACTCTATTTCAAATGGATAGTTTTGATCATAAAAATTACAAAAACTATTACATGTATCATTATGTTTCCATATTGTGTTAGCTTTAGTTGTTATAAATTTTCCTTTATTTGGAATAATTAAATCTGGATGCCAGTCATGAAAAGAAATCCAGAAATCATTTTTAGGGTCAAAGCTTATTGTCCATGATGCATCTTCAAATAATAAAGAATTTCCTAATAAATATGTACCAGGTAAAATAGCTCCAGGATTACCATTAGGTTGTGTTGGATTTTGTATTTGAAAATAGTCACCAGTACCTTTTCTATTTAATGGTACATATATAACACTCTGTCCTCCAGGTACTTTCCATTTATCTAATAATTTATAATCTTTTTTAGAAAAGAATATAATTGAGTTTTCATTATCATATAATGTTTGACATCCAATACCTGCTACAGGATTATCTAAATAAGGATATGTAGGAAAATCTATTGTAAGGTTATATGGTAAAAATAAATTAAACCACCACTTTAAACCAGATTGAGAAATTTCTTTTAATCCTCCAGAATAAGAAAATATTTTTCCTTGATTTTGTGAAATATAAAATAAACCACCAGGTGTAGACAATACAGATAATCTATTTTGAGATGATCCATATTCATATGGTACATCTGCATTAGTTACTGATTGTCCTGGTTGAGAAAATAAACCACCATCTCCAATAGTAATTTTTGTAGCAAGATCTGTTTGAAGAACATCTACACCTTGATACATTAATGGACTTGCATTTTTAAATGTAATAAACAAACCACTTTTATTAATAGATTTTACTCCACTAATTTGTGATTTAAATTCATTATAATTATTAGGTAAATATACAAACCAAGAATCTTTAAAGGATTCATTTTGTTGAGGTAGTGAATAATATAATCTATCTGGATAATATGTATAACATAATTGTGCAACAAAAGGATCATAGTTTCTGCTTTGTAAATTACCTGCAGAAAAATATTGACTAAAAGCTTTTGATATACTTAATGAATAATCATATCTATAATCATTACCTCTTGCAATTATTTGAGGATCCATATTAAACATTGCATTTAAGTCAGTATAAGAATATGGATCATAAAACTTTTCTGCTTCTGTTATTCCTGCTATTCTAAAATCTACAAGAACATCTGACTCTACAAAGAAATCTCTTACAGAAGATACTGCAAGATAAAAGAATGATTCTTTAACTCTGAATACTCCTGGATATCCTAATAATGATAAACTATCATCAGCATACTGATATCTTTTATTATCTAAATTATAAAAATCTGTAGGAACATTTCCTGTGCCTGGAGTAAAAGTACTAAAGTTTGGAGCAAAATCAGTTGAGTCATATGCTTTTGAATTTACCCAAAATCTTGGTTCAGGAACCATCTGATGTAAAAGATAATTATATTCAAATCCATCTGGTTGACCAAATAGCCAATCATAGAAAAAGAACATAGAATTTTTTTCTGTATATCTATTTACAAAAGTATCACCACCAAAAAAAGTTGGTGTGAATTGAATAAAATTTACAAAATATTGTACACCAGGATCTGTAGCACAATTATAAGGACCTACAGGAGCTACAGTATAATTTGATAATTTTTGTTCACAAGGAGTTATGGCAATTTGTTTTATAGATTGTAATTGACCATATTGATTTCTTAATCTAATTTTTAAAGCAGCATAGTAACTTGCAATTGATAAGCCAAAAGGAACACTAGGATTATCAAAATTAGGAGAACCAACTGTTGACCAATTCCATCCATTATTGACAGCTTGATTATTTTCAAAATATCCTAATGTAACTAATGACTGATCAACATATTGACCAGCAGCATTTGTTATATAAGCAGGACCAATATTAATTCCATTAGGAAAAAGAGGATTAACATAATCTCCTGTTTTAGTTCTTACAACAACTGTATCAGATCTTTTAAGATTATTTATACTATAGGCTGTAGACTGTGTTGTAGGAAAACCTAATGGATCTGGAATAATTGCATTATATTGTTGAACTTCTTGAATATTATCTCTAATATAAAAACTATCTTCTATCTTATATCTTTGTACAGAACCAAATACATTTGGTTTTATCATATCATCATAGAAACCATGACCAATTTGTTGTAATGCATATTGATCATATCTTATAGAAGCATATAGAACTCTTAAAGCAAGATCAAAACCTTCTGAAAAATAATATAAAAATTTTGAAATACCACCTAATATATCAAATGCTGTTCCTATAGGTCCTGGAATATAATCATTCCAAGTAAGTTCTTTATCTAATGAAGGTGATGTATAACTTCCTATACTTGCTGATGCATTATTAAATGTTTGTAATGATGTAGTTAAAAGATCTGTTCCTAAAAAAGCATCTGATAAAGCCCCTCCTAAATTAAAATAACTATTATAAGCTGCATTATATGCAGATTTAATTCCTGTTACTGGAAAATTAAATGCAGTTGAACTAGCACCATTAGTTGATATTCCAGGAGGTATACTTCCACCAGCTGCAATACTCCATGATACACCTGATTGATTAGTAAAGGAACCTCCTGGTTGATTGTATACTCTTTTTCCAATTAAACTTATTATAGCTTCTCCAATACCAACTAATACTGATATTAATACAGCTGCATTAGAAAGTAATTTAAATTTAGGATGAAGAGCTGGTTCAATAAATTGTTGTGAAGAAACTCCTTGTAAATAACCATATAACTTTATTTCTGTCATTGACAAAAATGGAGATGTAAACATTGTATCAGGAGAATGAAATGTTATCATATCTGTTGGTACATTCTGAGGAATTACAACAGTATAATCATCAGGTTTTTTAGGTATTCTAATGTATGGATCATTAAACTGATAGTTATTATCTGATGTATTAAGATTATTCATTGGAGATTGAATACAGTTAAAAGGATAGTTAGGATATAATCCAATTCTTCCTCTAGCTACTGTTCCTTTAATTTCATAAGTTCTAAGATTATTAACCATTCCTTTGGCAATAATACTTTTATTTCCTTCCCTTGATCCTCTTAAAATTTCAAATCCAGCTATACCAGGTATATCTATACCATCATTATCTTTTGGAAGAATAATATTTTCAAATCTAACTCCTAACAATCTAATCTTTAATCCTGTATTTGCATTTGAAACTGGATTAAAATGTACAGTGTCAATGTTTAAATAATTATCAGGAAATTTATGATGTCTAATTGGGAGTCCACATAAATCATAAATATTAGATATTTGTGGTAAAGGACCTGTCCAACAATGAGCACTTGCATTCCAAATTTCTGGTTGATTATCTGGATACTTTTCTGATGATTCCCAGTATCCCATATTTCCTGTAGCAATTACAACTCCTCCATCATCTGTAGTTGTAGGTATAGTTGCTGGTACTGGATAAGCATTAGCAGTATTATACATTTCAAAAAATTGATCTGTAACATCTAAAGTATTTAAATCATGAATAGTAGGAGTATTTGTTCTTTCAGGAACTGTAGTATTGTTATAAACATAGTCTCCTGAAGGTCTTCCTGGAATATGATATGAAGCAGATTTGTCTCCTGTATCATATACCCATCTTATAAAAAAGCAATATACTTCATCTCTTAAATAACTTCCTTTATTTCCACCTTTAACATAATAGTCAGATGGATATTCTGTTGATACCCACTTAGTTCCAATTTGATTTGCCAAAGGTTGATAATTAAAATCAAACTTAGATGTAGGACCTACCCTTAGTAAATAATTATTTACTTCAGTAATTTGATCAGACTTTTCAAAGATAGGAGTTTGCAATGGTAACAATCTAGTTGGTACTGTTATAAGAGTATCAGGTATTTGATCTAACTCAACTACATTTGTATTTGTAGAGTATAAACCTATTTCTTTTGCAACAGTTCCCTGGTTAACATTTTGTACTACTACTAATACAAATTCAGAAAAATTTGCTGAGTCAGCTGAAATATTAATTTGTAAAGATCCTTGTAAATCATTTGGATGCCATATTGGTTGTGTATTACTAGGAGAGAAATAATCTGTTACTCTTTGTCCTTTAATTGTATAAGCTATTAATGCAAAGTATGTTCCATTTCTTAATGTTCCTCCGGATGCTCCTAAATTAACACTAACACAAGGTGTTTCCATTAATCTTGCTAATCTACTTTTAGGACAATCTAATGAATTTATATCAGTACATGTAATACATGAATTTAAAGTTGGACAGTTAGGTGGCCATACTCCAGGAGATGTTTGTACACATCCTGCATTATCATCACATATTTGTTCCCATTGTACTCCAGGCCAAAGTATTTGATTAGTACCATCTGTATAATAATTAACAGTTGCTGGATTTGCAATGGGAGTTCCTAACCAACTAAAAGTTGTAGGATTTGGCCAAGTTTGTGGATCTCCTACATTAAGAAATCTATCAGGATTTAAACCATCCGCCCAGTATATTTGATATGAGCAATCTTCTTTTTCTCTTGATGATCCAGAAATTAAAAATCTTTTATCAAAACCTAAACAAGCATCTTGAACAATTGGTCTATATCTACAGATGTCTTCTTCTAATAAACCTATCTCAGACATAACAGGAACTCCTAATGAATTATGTCCAGCAGTAAATATTATCCAATTGCTTGAAAATAAATGTATTACTCCTATAATATATTTATTTTGAGCTCCATTAAGTCCTGCATTAGGCATTGTTAAGCCAGCAGTAGCACATAAATAATTTGAACTTTCATTTGATAATGTTCCTAATTGACCGTCTTCATTATTATTTACAGCATTGCGGGCATGTGTCCACATTCCTTCTCCAACAAAAGATGCATCACTATCTTTATTAAGTCCTTTATTAAAACTTCTTGAAACATTTTCAGTTGTACTCTGTATTTTTGCCATAACTATACTAATCTATTTCTGCCAATAGGACCATAACTACTAAACATATCATAATACCTACCATACATTGCTCTTCTATTTGCTGCCCATACATTTTGTAATTCTCTAAAGTTTGGAGTATTAACTACATTCAGTGCAGCATTTCTTGCTACTCTTAATTGTGATTGTATATATTGCATTTTTTGTGCAACATCTTCTCCATTCATATATAAATTTTCAAGAATTCTAGCTTTAAATGCATATTCATAATATTCATTTATAAGATCATGATCAGGAACTAATAAATTTCCATTGTCATCTTCCATTGCTCCTTGATAATTTAAATAAACTTTTGCTGTATCTAATGTAGTAAATAAAAAACCTCCTTTAATCCATCCTTCATTTGCTGAATTAACATATAAGTTAGGACAGTCACATTCTATTTCTTGACTTGCTCTCATTCTTAAAGGAACAACAGAATTATATGTTCTAGTTTGTCCACCTGTTACAACTTGTATAAGTTCATATTTGTCTCCCTTACAGTTCATAAAAACTCTTGGAGGTATACAAGTATCACCATAAGGGTTTAAAGGGTCATAAGCTACTGGAATTGGATCTACTATAGGAAAATTAAGATCACAGCCTGCAGTATGATTACAAGGATTAGAATTACATGTTCTACAGTTAACTGTAATAGGAGAACATACATCTACTGTAGAAGGAACTTCAACATAAGGAACTTCTTGAATGTTTGTTCCTCCCATATCATATCCTGTATTTACAGTATAAGATCCACAAAGCATTGCATAGTTAAATACATAAAAGTCATCTGGTAATTTTACCTTACCATGACATACTTCTAATATAACTTCTTTAGTTTGATTAATTCTTAAACCAAGATCATAATTTAACTTCTTAGCTAATTTAATTAATTGCTGAGGCTCTATCATATTTTCAAGAGCAAAAGTGTTAAAATCTACAGATACATCTTCTAAGAGTTGATTAAAAGATCTGTACCTAAGTGTGTAGTTAAAATCCATTATCTTAGAGTATTTTGACTATCATCTGGACCATCACCTGGAACAGATAAAGACATAGTTAATTCTTTAATTACAAATTGTTCTGCTTCTGAAAATAAATAATCAGGTAAAGCAAATTGTTGATCTTGTTTTATACCACATTCTTCAGTAGTACATGTATCTAATTTTCCTTCAAAGATAGCTTCTACTCTTATAGCATCCCAATCTATATTAGGAGCAAAAAGATAACCATCTAAATACCAAAAATAAAAGCTTCTATTATATTTCCAAGTTGTAGTCTTAGTCATAGATACCCAAGTACCTGGGTCTGTTCTATACATTTCTATAGTACCATCTATAGAAGATACTGTACGGAAGATAGGACCAAATACTCCATCTAGAATAGTTGGAAGTTTTTCTTTTGATCTTTTAAAATAACATCCTGAAAAAACACCAATACATCCTGCATCTACTTTATCTACATCTATCATTTCAATATAAGGTAATACAGAAAAGATAGAACTTATCTTCATTAACTTAAATTGATTATCTTCTCTTTTAATTAATGCTTGTGCATATTTTAATAAAGAGTAATAAATAGTTCTATCAGTTAAAAATGGATCTTCTTTAACTGCTTTTAATGTATTTCTTACTCTTGAAATTGCTTCTCCAATTGTTGTCATAAGTCAAATTCATTATAATTTTTTAAATCTTCACTTTCTTTTGCTTTATACATATTTTTTAAAACAGTTTTTTGATAAGCAAGTTTAGCTCTTTTAGCTGGATCAACTGCTACATACATATTCCAGTTTTCTGGATATGTTTTAGCAACTAATCTTTTAAAATCTCTACAAGCTACAAATTCCCAAAATTCTCTATTTTTCATTTTATGTTTTAAAGCATAACTAGTAAAAAATATTTTAGCTAACTTACCATCTGTTTCCCAATTTCTATTAGTAACTATAACTCCATATTTAGTAGATTTGGCAAAGTCAATATTTTCTTTTTTACTTTGCTCACATGTTCCAATAAATAACCATCCAATAGATTCTGGTAATTGGACACCATCTCTCACATCTATTACAGTTTGATAAACATGTGTATTAAATGTTTTTCCTATCTTCTTTAATACAGTGTCATCAATATGTTTATACTTAGAAAATTTCTTTTTAAAACTTCCTAAGAAATCAGAGTTTAAAACACTATAAACCTGTGGTCTAAACCTTGGAGCTTTAACATCTGGCTTTTTAAATTCTCTCATACTATACTAATTAATATACTAAAAATAAATGACTTTAGCAAATATAGGTATAAAAACAAAACCCCCACAAGTGTGAGGGCTTCGCGTGTTGTTACAGAAACCAACAACTGCAACTTTATTTTTTAAATTTTTTTAACCTACTCTTCTAACAGCCCAATCAATGTTATCACCAACTGTACCAGTATAATTTATACCTGTCATATTTTGATGTCTTAATACAAGTTGTGTACCTGCAGTTAAAACTCTACCTTGAATTCCACCAGTTAAATATATTCTTGAATAAAATACACTAGGTGTTATAGTAAAAATATCAGCACAATAAACAGAAAATCCTGCACCTGGACTAGTAACTCCAATTGTATATGTTCCATTACCAACATCACCCCAACCAAATCCAGTTTGAGAAGTTGCAGTTAAATATACATTATAATTAATATCATATTTACCAGTTTCAGGACAAGTCCAAATTCCAGTAACTGGATCATACTGTGTTGTTGTTACACTATTTACTATTTGATAGTCTACATTAATAAGCGGAAATAAAATTACTACACCATTTGATATTTTACTATTACTTAAATTTTGTGTAACTGTATTTACATTTATTGTAGGACTTAAGGTTGCTCTAAAGGCTGTATCAAATAAACCTTGGTTATTTTGAAGATTTAAAATAGCTCCATCAATATTAGTAATTTCATCATTAATATCAAGAATGATATCACAAAAGAAATTATTAAAATCATCTATGCATCTGCAAGATTTGTATCTGTTGCAATAACTACTGCATCCATACATTCAATATCTGGACCTGTGTATACTACACATTGTGCATCAATAATTTCTGAACATGGTTCTGGAGTAGGACATCCTATAGGGGTTGGACATGCAGGTGGTGTAGTGAGAAAGTCATCTTGACATCCACATTTTTTACATCCACAATTATTACAATTACTTGTTGCCATTTTTTTATTTTTTTATAGTACAAAAGCTGTTAAACCTGCTAATGAAAATTTAAATCCTCCTACTTCTAAGGGTGCTCCTGCATCACAAGAGATAGGCCACACTATATTATGAGTATCTGTATTTAATGGAGAATTGACTGCTGCTGGAAAATTTTGAACATCACTTGTTGCTCCAATATAATTTGGAAGAAATTCACCACTTCTTGCATTTGTAGTTAAAAATCTTGCTGCTGATTCTCCAGTAAAAGAATTAGTATCAGAACTATTTAATTCAAATAATTCTAATGTTGCAATTCTAATAGTTTTATTAACTGTAATTTCAACATTGGCAACAGCTGACATAAATGCTGTTCCAACACCAACACCATTAACTACTGTTAATTGTCTTGACATAAATGTAACAGGTGCATTATAATCTGCATCTAATACATCTGCTAGTGCAACTACTGAAGTTGGTATTACAGATGCTCCATTATTAAATAATAATCTTCCAAGAGCATCTTGTGTTACACCTCCAATTCCTGTAAAAGGAAGTACTTGCATTACATTATTATAAGAATCTTCATTTAATAAGTTTACAACAGAACCTGCTCCATTATCTAATGGTATAAATACATCTCCTCTAAAATAAATTGTACTTCCAATTTTTCTACATTGAGGACGTTGAACACCAGTATAATATGCAAAGCCATCTAAGTCTTGCCATCCTGTATCTGTTAAATCAGCTGTTATAGTAAATACTGGACCTGAAGTTACTGACACATCTATAGTATCAGTTATAGTTCCAACTACATCAATTAAAGTAGCATATTGATAAATATCACATAATACTATCCATAAATTATTTATAGCTCCAGCAATTGTTGTAGGAGGAGAACTTATCCATGTCCCAGCATATGCAATTGAAAAGGATGTACCATAAATAAGAGATAGATCTGCATTAGAAACACATTGAGAAAGTACTGCTGCAGTAATATCAGCAGGAGAACCTGTAGCTGATGTGAGTGCACAATATCCATATGTACTATCATTTATTAAAGCATCTACTACTACATCAATAGGATATGCTCCTGGAGATACAACTACACCACTTAAATCACAATTTACTGCAATACTTGGTAATGTAAATGTTGGTGCTGGTGCTGTTTCTAATACAGTAACTCTTATATCTAAGTTTATAATATCAGCATTAATAATATTTATTTGATTAATAATTCCACAAATAGCTATTCCCATTGCTGTTGCATATTCTGTAACAGTCATAACAGTTGTAGTACCTATGATGAAGCAAGGAGCTACAGTAACTAAAGTATCTGCAGAAGTAGACTTTGTTCCTCCTGCTGCAACAGCAATAATAGTAGCATCAGCCTCTACTTGTAATTCACAAATTTTATTTATTAAAAATTGTATTAGTTCTTCAAAATTAGAAGGAGGACAAGCTACAAGATTAAAACATGCAAGATCATAATTAGATATTTTTAATGTTTCCATTATAGTACATAATTCTGTTGCAAGTTTATGAACAACATCAGAAACTGTATCTCCAGCACATAACTTTATACAAGGAATATCTGGTCCTTGCCAAATAACACAGTTACTTGATATTGGACTACAAGGAGAATTATCTAAATTTAAAGGTTTCATATCTTTTCTATTAATATAATATACAAAATTTTATCAAGAATTACAAGTCTTTAATGGTGTACATCCACAATTAGGTGCTTCATTACAACAAGATTGTACAGTAGTACATATATAATTAGGATCTACTAATCCTGCTAAGTCTATTAATTCTTTTTTAATTAACCATTTACTATCATCTTCAGGGCAACAATTAGATATACCATATCTTTGCTCTAGTACTTTTTTATACATTGCTTCTGCTGCTTTGCAAGTTATTTTTTCAAACTTTTCAATTGAACATGTTGGTACATAATATCCTGGTCTTATAAATCTTCTAGGATATATTGTTGCAGGACAAGTCCAAGGATCTTGTACTGTTGCTTGTGAACAATCTCCAAAAGCTTCTATGTAGTCTGTATTAGGAAAATATACTGCCCAAGCACGTATACAAAATTTACCTGATGTTTCTCCTGATAGAAGTGTAAAGAACTGTACATTAAGACTACAATCATAGTATCTATACTGTTTAGATGTTGTACTATCATTTCTTACTGTAATACATATACAAGGTAATGTAAGTAAACATTCAGGACAATCTACATATTCTTGATCTATGAATACTACTTCTCCAGCATTTGTTGGGTCAAGAGTTATAGAAACTTCCCAACATGTTTCTGGACAGTATTCTAATTTAATTACAGATCCTACATATGCACTTAAATCTGTATAAGTAATTGCATCAGGTAAATAACCAGTACAGTCCTCAAGTAAATAATAAGTTCTTGCACATTCTACACAACCTATATAACTAGTATCTACTGTTATAGGAACATCAGATGGAATTAAATCTACTTCTTCTACAATCCAACATCCTGGGCAATCTAATCTAATTATTACTTCACCTACATAAGCACTTAAATTTGTACTTGTATAAACAATAGTTTCAGGATTATCACAATTAGTAAGTTTATATTTAGGAGTTCCTTTACAAGTTGAACAATTTAAAAAGTATTGAAATACAGTAACATCTATTGCACAATCACATTCAGCTGTTTCTGTTACTTCCCAACAAGTATTTGGATAACCATCTATTATTACTACTGCTCCAATAATTGCATATATACCTAATGAAACTTTATTAGTATAAATATCAGGTAATATATTATCACAATCTTCAAGTTTATAACATAATATTGGACATGCATCATTTACACATAAACCACTATTAGTTATAAAAATAGGTGACCCATCAACATTACCTTGAATAAAAGGATATACTATGGAACAAAATTCTACTAAAGTTCCTACTAAGGGACCTGTGTTTTGTAAGTTACCATCACAGTCTATATAGATACAATCTTTAGAATTTGCAATAACTGAATAACAATCACAATCACAAGGTATTGGAACTATAGGATCTACTGTAAATCCAGTTACAGCATTATTGCAAGATCCACTATTATTTTCTAAAACATACCATGGTCCTGAAGAAACTCCTCCTTGAATTATAGTTATAAAAGTATTTAAATAAGTAGATAAATCTATCTCAGTATTAAAGAAATTACCATCACAATTATATAGTGTATAACATTGAGTAGTACAATCTGGGCATTCATCAATATAAATTGAGCAATCAGTAAATATAGCTGATAAACTACTAAAAGTAAGTCCCTCAACATATGCTGGAGGATCTGGTAAAAGATTATATGCTGCAAGATCTGGTACTACTAAATCTCCTACAACACCTACTTCAATTGAATAACATGTATTTTCTAATCCATCTACTGGAAGTCCTAAATATTCTTTTACACCATAATAAGTTGATGTAGGAAAAGGACCTTTAAATAAAATTTCAGTGTCATCACAACAACTTGTAAATATTAAATATTCTAAACCTAAAGCACAAGCAGGACATGCCCCATCACCTTCAGCAATTTGACAAGACTCAAGACCTGTTATAATAAAATCAGTACAAGGTGGTCCTCCTTCATATGCTCCATCTGCTATCTCAGTAACAGTATAACATTCTCCTGGTGTAAATATAAAACCACTAATTGGCTGTACATAAGGAATAGCACCATCATATATCCATACTCCATCAATTATTATACATGTATCTGTATCAATATTTAAATTTACAACATTAGCTGTATCACAACAATTAAATACTGAAAATGCTGGTAACTTAGAACCACAAGGAGCACACAATAGATCATCACAATCAGTAAGTAATTGTAAAGCACCTGAATTAAAAGCTGGAGGATAATATCCAGAATTATTTTCTATCCATTGAACTGTATAACAAAATCCAAAATCAAATTCCATACCTGTTGTAAGCTCTGTAAAGGTAGGTCCTGTATATTGGTATGTTCCATCAGGAACAGTTCCTAAACCTGGTATATGAAAAAAACCAAACAGAGTTGCTTGAGGACAACAGCTTGTTATTTTATAATATGGAGTAGTAAAAGCCATTTATTTTATTTTTGTATGTAGTTCTGGACCCCAGAATTTTTTTAATGTATTATTTTTATTAATTGTAGTTGCAGGTTGTTTAGTGCTTTTTGTATCAGTAATGCAACTAGTGCATCCTACTACTCCTTCTGGTGAAGTTCTTTTTTGACATCCACAAGACATATTTTTTTTACAGTTTGAACATTGAGCCATTGGTTTGGTTTTAGTTGGTTAACAATTTATACAGTCTAATTTATTTAAAAGCTTTAAAGCATAATTGTATAAGCTCATTCCTTTCTGAGGCTCAAGACAATATTCTACTTTAGATTTTGCAGATTGAAGATACATAAAAATTAATCTTAATGCTTCAAGTTTTTCTTTTATTATAAAAGGAGGATCACAAGCAGCTACATCTACATCACATAATATCTTATTATATTTTATTAATGCTTGAGTAATCCTTAAATGATTATACTCTACAAATACACTAGCATTTGGAGACACACTATATTTTATAATATAAATACCATCTGGTATATTTACATATTGTGTCCCACAATTTGTTGTTTGTAATTGTAAATCACAGGCTGTTAATGTAATATGAGAATCATTTACAAATGCTGTCATAGCAGCTCCTTCTATTTGATTTGAATATCCAAATCCTGGAACAGTAATGTTCAAGGTTGGACAAGTAATTGGAATAAGAGGTGTATACACACTTGTATCAAATATTTTAAGTATACAAGGATTCATTACTGTAGGGACCTCTAAACTTAATACATGATTTGCCATAATGATTATAATAAAAAAAAGGGGAAAGGAGTTTAGAACTCTTCTCCCCTTTAGAGTTAGTAATTAAATATTCTTAATAACAAGCTACTACATTGTACGGGTTATAAACCGGTACTGCAGGGAATGCTACAGGAACTATACACTTTGTAGAACAACCATATTCCTCATCTATGTCACATGTAGAACAATTAGCTAACCAATCTCTAGTATCATCATAGAAATCAGTAAGTTGTACTAAAGAGAATACCTCTAACATGTATTGATCAGCATCAAATGTACCAGAAGGATTATAATTCCTTGGAACATTATGTTGTAACATATATCTGTAGTATAATGCAGTACGGTCAACTGAACTAATGATTTGGTTTCCTTGAGTAATCTCACGGATCCTAAAGTCAGTTGCTAAGAAGTTTTGTCTGTAAGATTCTGACATAGTCAAATCTCTAACTACAGTTTCTCCTATACCTTGAACTTGAAGTCCTTCACATTCTGTTACTACACAAAGAGTAGTAAATGCACATGGGTCACCATTATAGTCTACTTCAGAAGCATATAATTTAACTGGCTCTTTTTCATAGAAATCAGAAAGTTGGAAAGTACAATCTCCAAACTTAGTATCTACATAAGCACCATTTAAAATTAAACCTGCACAAGCATCAACTACATGTCCTGGAGATACATAGTTATCCCAAGTATCAGCACCATTAGCTGCTAAGAATGCAGCAGATGTTCCTGGAGCATACCAAAGTGTTCCATCCTCAGCTTGTACAACAATTTGTACAAAAGGACCTACAATTGGATTAGTAGTTAAACCATTAGCCCATAAGATCATTACTGTAGTTGAGTCAACTGCAGTAGGAGCAATTGCACCAGCTGGACAACATCCTGTATAAGCATCTTGTGTTGAATATGCATTGTGATTTAAGAACCTTAATGCAGGAGAACCT
>Ga0049080_10000331_pt1 | contig 15415 bp, 22 predicted proteins | sample GreLakmeER15MSRF_FD_66716 | JGI IMG/M metagenome (GOLD analysis project Ga0049080, IMG submission 66716) | Freshwater lentic microbial communities from great Laurentian Lakes, MI, USA - Great Lakes metaG ER15MSRF | ecosystem: Environmental > Aquatic > Freshwater > Lake | place: Great Lakes... | reverse complement strand
GCCAAGATGCTTATTGTTGACCTTAATGTATAAATGGAAAGGAAGATTTCCATGCCTTGACATAACTTAAACTCCTGAACTTCCAAATCCTTTTTCGCATCTTACAGAAACGTCAAGATTTTCAACTGTTTCCCAATTTACAGAATAACACTTTTCAAATATAATTTGCGCGATTCTGTCTCCAGCATTAACTTCAAAATCGAAGTGTTGATCTGTATTGTAGAGGATGACTCCAATGTCTCCGCGATAATCGGAATCAATAACTCCAGCCAATACGTCGATACCATTTTTGTAAGCGAGACCTGAGCGAGGAGCAATTCGTCCGTAATATCCTTCAGGAATTGAAATAGAAATATTAGTCTTTACCAGCTTTCTTCCTAGCGTATTCACAAGAACTTCTTCTGCTGCATACAAATCGTAGCCAGCAGCATGTTTTGATCCTTGCGTTGGAATTTTAGCTTGTTCTGATAATTTTTTAATTTGAATATCCATACTATTCTTTTTCTTCTGTTCCGTCGTCGTCGTCTTCATCGGCCTCTCCAAATTCAGAATCGAATTCTATATCAGCGATATTAATCATTTTTCTCTCTTCTGTCAAGAGCCAGTTTTTGATTTGACCATAAATTGCGAATTTATTTCCTAATCCAAAATAAAGAGATTCAGTGTCTTCAATATTCTTATTTATATCAACATGCCTTGTTAAAAAAATTTGAACCGTGTCGTATCCTTCGGAAAGTTCCTTCACGCATTTCATTATTTGTTTATGAGATCTTTCTTCAGATTTATTGTTCATTCTTTTGTATTATAAAATGTTTCCATGAATAATGATTAATATTTCTAATCGAAGATTGATATGGAACTTTACAGGGCTTTGAAGAAGGTTTTTTAATTAATTTAAGCCCCGCTTCTTCTGGAGTCTTATTGCCTTTCATTGAATTAATTTCTTTATCGCAAAGAACTAGATTGTCCCAAGAATCTTTTCCTCCTCGCGATCTTGGAATTATATGATCAATCGAAGCTTTCTTTTTAACTTCGTCTGGAGAAAACTTTTTGCCAGAATATTGACAAGTGTAATTATCTCTTTCGGTGATTCGGTCATGACTCAATTTCACTTCAGGCATTGGAATAGCATTATAATTTTTGCAAATAATAACGGTTGGAATTTTAATCGTCATTTTCACAGAAGAAATAGGCAGATCATTTTCAGATACGGGAATGCGAATCCAATCTTCCCAAGACAATACTTCAAAGATGGGGTCTCCGTTGTTCTCCTGAATGTGAAGAGCTTGATAATCTCCTGAGTATAAACAAGAGATTGCGTCAGCCACAGATTTGGTGCCGATTGGAATCCAGCTTTTATTAAGGCACAGAGTAATTATTTTACTTGTTAAAAGCATTAATGTAATATATAATATTTTTCTTAGCTGTCAACCAAATTTACTTCTTCTTTTTTAAACTCCTTGAGAATAGATGGTCAAAGTATTATACACAAAACCCTCGCTTTTTAGCGAGGGTTGTTTTTCATTCTACTTCTATTTTATATTTATTTAAAGTTTCTTCTTTTATTTTCATCTTTATCCTTAAAACTCCTTCTGAAAGAGAAGCTTTAACAGATTTTTCGTCTAGCTTATTCGAAATTTTCAAATCTTGATTATAATTCCTGTCTTTTGTTTTAGCTTTGATTGACAAGATATTAGATTCAGATTGTTTGGTTATCGTAAGAGATAAGTCTGTTTTTTTAATTCCAGGCATATCAAGAGACAACGAATAACCGTCTTCTTCTTGTTTGAATGAATAGTTTGTTGATGAGTCGTAATAATAATTTAATGTCATATTGTTTTCTTTGTTCTCAAGGATTATAGCAAGATTCATGCCAACTTTTTCTGCGTTATATTTCATGATTTTGCGATAAATTTGAGACTATATGGCTCACTGCTGAGACAATTCAGCCAAGAGTGCCATAAATTCTCTATCTAAAATTTCTTGTTTTCTTTTTTCTTCTTGTATTTGTTTGTACAAATAAAACAAATCTTTTTCAGATGTGGTAGATTCGATTTTTTCTTCTAGCCATGTCAGGCTTTCTTCTAATCTGCCTAGTTCTTCGTAAAAATAATTAATTTTTTTTATCATTTTTCACCTGTACGTCTATGTTAGACTTTTTAAAAAATCCTTCGTTGTAAAGGTAATTAGCAATTAATAAAATTTCTTTGTCAGAAACGTCATTTACTGAGTCGTAGATAACTAATTTTTGACCAGTTACTTTCATTTTTAAATTATTTATTTTGAAAGTTTTCACCACAAATATTTACACCGAAATCTTCTATTTCTACAACATCATCTAATAACTCTTTTGATTTGTCAAGAATTTTAATTCTGTTCTTTTCCACGCACAGTATCTTTTTAAACTGATCGAATGCTGTGTTCAATTGAGTTTTTGGGGTGCCGCAATTACAAGAAGAAAAATCTCCGTTATAAAGTGTGGCTATTTCATCGTTCAAAATAGAAAAATGCGCTGGATTGTTTTTGACAAAATTGAAAAAATAATCTAATTTAATTTTCATTTAATTAAAAATTTATAAATCAAGTAAGAAAAACATGCGGCGCAAACGCCTTCAATAGATCTATAATAAGCTATACTGATCCAAAATGAAAAACAGATTGGGCATGTGATTAATTTTGACAAAAAAGTTTTTTTCTTTAATATTATGTAATCTGGAAAAGACAGATTCATTTGTTTTTGGATTGTGAACTCTTCGTATTCTTTAAATATTTTAGTTTTCTTCAATATCCAATATGTATAATCATATAAAGCGTTGGTCTTTAGCCATATAAAAGTTAAATACCCTATCACTGTAGAAATTAATATTAAATTCATACCTTTATTATGACCACTTTAGAAGCATCTTTAAAACTATTTAATTGGTTTTCTGAAAAAGATTACTTTAATTATCCGAAAGATTTAAATAAACTTTTAGTTATTCACGAAAATGATAACGACAAGTACCCTGTGATCGCGGCTTTGAATAATTTTTTAACCGAAGAATTCGTATCTTGTGAAGCAAATTTAACTGGAGATAGAATTTATTTTTTAAATAGAAAATTAGATCAGATCGAGCAGGAAGTTAAAATAAGCGGAGCGTTGGCTTGCAGCATCGCAGACAGAATCAACTGGTTTTGCCAAGAAGTCATCAAAGATGACTCTGAAATTTGCGACCCAAAAGAGGTGAAAACTGGGGATTTATGGAACATTTTGAACATTTTAGATTTTTTGAGAAAAGAAATTGACAAGTCTTCCAAGCAGGAGTAAGTTCACGACAACCGATTACTAGCTTGCTGGGAATCCAGCGTGAACCGTAAGAGACATCAGACCCGTAAAAAGGCATCGATCAAGTGAAGCTAAGAACTTCAACGTTATTTCGGGAAAAAGCGGCGTTCGCAAGACGAGATCGACAGGACTACCTAGAAGGTGGTACGAGCAATAAAAAAAGTTCAATCGGTTTTTTGGCGGTACATATTTATTTAAGTTGATAGCTAGGCTCTCCGAAAGAGGGCTGAAAACCTACGAAATAGGCCGCGAAGAACTGATTTGGCTTGAATAATGTCGTTTATGATCTAATATAATTAAATATTAGAGATGGTCTATTTTTAGCGTTGGTTTCATGTTAACATTTAATAAATTAAACTTCGGTTCTCGTACAATCCTTGGATTGTCCGGCGTAGCCGGTAGTGGAAAGGATACGTTCTTCTCTCTGCTATCGCAGAAACTGTCGTTTCAAAGATTCGCCTTGGCGGATGAATTAAAAATTCTTACAAGGAAAGACTTATTAAAAAAATACAATGTTGATATTTTAAACTGTACGAGAGACGAGAAGGACTTGGTTAGAAACGACCTCGTCCTTTTTGCGAAGCAAAAGAGATTGGATTCTTGCGGAAAGTTCTGGACAGATATTTTGTCTAAAAAGATACAAGAATCTTCTGCTAAGTACATTTGTATAACAGATATTAGGCACAACTGGTTTTCAAAAGATGAAGTTTTCTGGTTGAAGAACATATTAGGTGGAAGATTAGTAGACATTTCGTCTTACGATCCAATCAACGGAAAGTTTGTTCAACCTCCTAATGAAGAAGAAGAATTTCATTATCCAGAAGTTAAAGCCGCCGCAGATTATTATGTAATTTGGCCCAAAGTTTCTGATATTAAAAAGCTTGACTTATTTGTAGATCAGTGTATTTTCGACTTACATTTAACATGAAAGTGTTTACACATCTAACAGATATCGACTTAATCAAAGTAATCTCAGAAGAGAACTGCGACGATTGTTTTAAAGAGTTGGTTTCTAGGCACGAAAATTTATATTATAAAATATGCCACGGGTATATGACAGCTTTAAAAAGGTCAGGGGTGTCAAGTGAAGATATTTTGTCTGATAAGATGTTCGTCTTTTATAATTCTCTTTGTTCTTTTGATGCTGAAAAAAATGTCAAATTTTCTACTTGGCTGGCAAATCAAGCTAGATTTCATTGCCTCAACAAGATTTCCAACACGAAAAATAAATTCTTTGTTGACAATGAGGAAATTTCGCCTATTATAGATTCTGAAATCTCAATGGAAGCTTTTCGAAAAAAGCCCATTAAAGTGAATTTAGAAAACATTTTAACGGCGTTTTCTGATCTTTCAGACGAAAGAGTTTCATACGTTTTCAAGAGGAAGTATTCTGATTATAAAGTGAAGTGGAAAAACATTGCGGAAGAACTCGGTGTTACTACGCAAACAGTTTTAAATCTTCATAAAAAAGGAATAAATCTTCTTAAAAGAAAAATAAAGACCCGTAACTTAGAAATATATGAGTGATCCAATCGCAAACGATACAACTAGTAACCCACAACGCGAAGAGCTTGGAGCTTTATGGAAGCGTCAAGGAAAGAGTCAGACTTATTTGGCTGGCTATATTAACAAAGCAAACGGAGAAAAGGTCAAAATCGTAGTCTTTTCTTCTAAGAATAAGAAGTCAGAAAATCAACCTGATTTTCGCATCTATGAGTCGATCCCAATGGAAGGTCGCCCACCAGAATCAGCATCAACAACAAGCGTTCCTAAAAGCGCAGCACCCGCAACTAAAGCTTCGGCTTACGCAAGTAAGCCATTCGTAAAGAAAGCTCCAGTTGTTCAGGAAGATGATGACGGGATTCTGTAATGGATTTCGCGTTAAACATTCCAATTAATCCAGTCTCCTTTGGTCAGGTGTCTCTAGCAATACTTAGAGAAATCTACCGAAGGGGGCTGGCTCCTTCTTTACTTCCCATCGGGAACGTTAATACTTCTTCTTGCGAAGAAGATCCACAATTTTTAGAATGGATCAATAAGTGTATTATTAAATATAAAGAGTCTCATACGAGAGACATCCCCGTCATTAAACTTTGGCATCTCAATGGAAGTCATGAATCTATATCTAAAAAACAGATATTACTTTCATTCTACGAATTGGACTCTCCGACTATCTATGAGAAAAATATCGCTAAAGGTAACGTCACGGTATTTACAAATAAATACACAAAAGAAGTTTTTGATTCTCATGGTATAGAAACTCATTTTGTTCCTCTCGGATTTGACGCTAACACATTTTCTAATTTAAACAAAACATTCTTTGATGACGGAAGAATTACTTTTAATTTATGCGGAAAGATAGAACGCAGAAAAAATCAAGTTAGGTCTATTAAAAGCTGGCTAAAGAAATTCGGCAACAATAAAAAATACTCTCTTCAATCTTGTTGTTATAACTCTTTTATTTCCAAAGAGCTAAATGCTAAAATTATAAACGATGCGCTTGAAGGAAAGAGATATTTCAATTTTAACAATCTTGAATGGATGGAGAAGAATAAAACTTACAATGAATTTCTTAATTCTGCTGATGTTGTTCTTGCTATGTCTAGTGGAGAAGGTTGGGCTATTCCAGAATTTTCTTCTGTTGCTATTGGTAAACATGCAGTAGTCTTAAATGCTCATGCCCATACAACTTGGGCAAATGAAAAAAACTCAGTGTTAATTAATTCTTCAAAAGATAAAATTGACTGTTATGATAATCTATTTTTTAAGAAAGGAATGGATACCAATCAAGGTCAATACTTTAATTATAATGAAGATGAATTTATCGCTGGATGCGAAGAAGTTATAAAGAGAGTAGAAATTAATAGAGTAAATGAAGAAGGTTTAAAACTCCAAACTGAATTTACTTACGAAAAAACAGTAGATCAACTTTTATCTTATATTTAATATGCCTATTTACTTATTTAAAAACCCTAAAACAGGCAGCATTAAAGAAGTCGTTCAAAGAATGAGTGAAAATCACACTTATTCGGAAAATTCAGTTGAATGGCAAAGAATTTTTACTATTCCTCAATCTTCGATAGACACTCATATTGACGCTTTCAGTGAGTCTGGATTTAGAGACAAAACTTCAAATAAAAAAGAAACTCTTGGCGATCTGATGGATAGGTCCAAAGAGCTTTCTGAAAAACGTAAAGATATCGCTGGAGAAGATCCTGTGCAAAAAAAGTTCTTCGAAGATTATAGCAAGACTCGAAAAGGTAAAAAACACGCTAAAGATCCTTCTCGCGAAATCAAATTTAACAAAAACATGTTCTCAATCGAATGAAAATTTTATTAACCGGAATACTAGGTCAAGATGGCGCAAATATGGCAGAATATTTGCTGAAGAACACTGACGCTAAGATTTATGGAATGATTCGCAGAACATCGAATCCAAATTTAGTGAACTGCAAATCTTTTATTAATGATCCTAGGGTCGATCTAGTATATGGAGATTTATGTGACAGCGTAAGCATTCCAAGTTTAGTTCAAGAAATTAAACCTGATTATTTTATTAATTTTGGCGCACAAAGCTTTGTCGGTTGCAGTTGGGATATTCCCCTCCAAACGTTTGACGTTAACGCAACCGGAGTCGCTAGATGCCTTGAAGCAATTCGTCAATATCATCCAAAGTGCAGATTTTATTCTGCTGGAAGCAGCGAAGAGTTTGGCGACGTTGTTTATTCTCCTCAAGATGAAAAACATCCTTTCAGACCTCGTAGCCCTTATGGAGCCAGCAAAGCCGCTGCTCATCACATAGTAAAAGTGTATCGTGAATCGTATAATTTATACGCTGTTCATGGAGTCTTGTTCAATCATGAAGGAACCAAGCGTGGACCAGAATTCGTGACCAGAAAAATCTCTTTAGGAGCAGCGCGAATTCATCACGCAATTAAAGACAATCGACCTTTTACTCCAATTGAATTGGGAAATTTAGACTCAAAGAGAGATTGGTCAGATTCAGAAGATTTTGTTGATGGTGTATGGAAGATGTTAAATCAAGAGTCTCCAAAAGATTACATCCTTTCCAGCAACGAAACTCATACAATTAAAGAATTTATAAACTTGGCATTCGTTTACGCCAACATTCCATGCGCTTGGCACGGAGAAGGCGAGCATAAAGAATTAAGTATTCAAACTAATTTATTATCTCTCGGAGAAGCTCGGTCTTCAGTATTAGTTAAAATTAATCCTAAATTTTATAGACCAGCAGAAGTAGAAATTTTACTTGGCGATTCAAGCCTTGCCAGAAGAGAATTAGGATGGAAACCGAAAATTTCATTTGACAAGCTCGTCGAAAAAATGGTAAAATTTGACATTGACAATTTTCAAAAATCAGAGTAATATATAAGCCCTCATCATGAGCGAATTAATTTTAACAGAAAGTTTTGTATCTAAATATAAAAATAAACAACCCAATTGGGGTTTCAACGGATTAGGATATATCGTTTACAAACGCACTTATGCGCGGTTAAAGGATAACGGCAAGACAGAAGAATGGTTCGAAACCGTTCAACGATGCATTGAAGGCGCACAAAAAATTGGCGCACAATATACTCCAGAAGAAGCGGAGCGTATTTATGATTATGTTTTTAATCTAAAATGCAATTTTGCGGGTCGAATGCTTTGGCAGCTTGGCACCTCAACTGTAGATCGTTTTGGAGCGAATTCTCTTTTAAATTGCTGGGCGACAGCAATGCGCGAACCAAAGGCATTTCTATTTCTTTTCGAAAATTTAATGCTTGGTGGCGGTGTAGGTTATAGCATTCGCCGTGAAGATGTACACGAACTACCAAAGATTAAGAAAAGTGTAAATGTTATTCATGAAGCAACTAAAGACGCTGATTATATTGTGCCAGATAAACGCGAAGGTTGGGTTAATCTACTTTCGAAGGTGCTGGACGCTTTTTACGTTACAGGTAAATCTTTTTCGTATTCGACTATCCTTATCAGAGGATATGGAGAAGCAATCAAGGGTTTTGGCGGAAAAGCTTCTGGTCCACAAATCCTTATTGACGGAATCGATAAGATTACAAAGATCTTTCAGTCAAGAGAAAATAAAAAACTTCGTTCAATTGACGTTCTTGATATCTGTAATATCATTGGTAGTGTTGTTGTTGCTGGCAACGTTAGAAGGTCTGCTGAGATAGCTCTAGGAGATCCTGACGATATCCTTTATCTTCGCGCCAAGAATTGGGGAACTGGAAATGTTCCAAACTGGAGAGCTATGAGCAATAATACTATCTATGTAGATAGTTATGATCATATACTTGAAGAAATTTGGAAGAATGGCTATGAAATTAATAAAGATTCTGGCTTCTCAAATGGCGAGCCTTACGGATTCTTTAATTTGCCTCTTTCTCAAAAGTTTGGCCGAATTAAAGATGGTCCAATGTCAAACAATTCGATGTATCCAACAGATGCTGACAATTGCGAAATGACAAATCCTTGCGCTGAAATCAGTCTATCTAATTACGAATGCTGCAATCTGTGCGAGCTTTATCTTAATAATATTAGCTCTAAAGAAGAATTGATCGACTGCTCCAAACTTCTTTATAAAACTCAAAAAGCTATTTCTGCTCTTCCTTTTATTCATGAAGAAACTAATAAAATTGTTCACAAAAATATGCGCCTTGGCCTTGGTGTTACTGGTGTGTGTCAGTCTCTTGATAAGCTTGATTGGCTTGACGATTGTTATATTGCTCTACGCGATTTCGACAGAACTTGGAGCAAGCTTCGCGGCTGGCCTGAAAGCATTAAGCTCACGACGATCAAACCTAGTGGAACGTTAAGTCTTTTAGGAGGAGCCACTCCCGGCGTTCATCCAGCTTTCAGTGAGTATTATATGCGTACAGTACGCATGTCTAGTTCTGACAGCCTTGTCCAAATATGTAAGGATATGGGTTATCATGTAGAGTTTCTTATTAATTTTGATGGAACTGAGAATCGTGATACGATTGTAGTTTATTTTCCATGCAAGACTCCTGAAGGGTCTATTCTAACAAAGGATATGAGCGTATTAAAGCAGCTAGACATGGTAAAGAAGCTTCAAACAGTTTGGTCCGATAACGCCGTTTCTGTTACGGCTTATTATAAGCCTGAAGAACTTGAGTCTCTAAAAGACTGGTTAAAAGACAATTACGAACATAACATCAAGAGCGTCAGTTTTCTATTGTTTAAAGATCACGGATTTAAACAGGCTCCATATCAAGAAATTGATGAAGCCGCGTATCTTGCAGCTAGCAGTAAAGTAAAGCCTTTATCTAATATGACCATCAATAGTAACGAAATGTTAGATATGGCAGAATGTTCTTCTGGAGCATGTCCAATCAGATAAATAAAATATTAATATCTGGCGGAATTGGAGACTTTCTACAATGCCTCGATATTGCAGTTTGTCTTTCTTCTGATTTTAAAGTTATCGTAATGACTCATTTTAAAGGGGCGGAGAAATTCTTCGCTCCTTTTTGTGATACGAAAAATTATGAGTTTATATATTTTGACGACTTATCTTCTTATTCAAAAGCTATATCCTCTTTAGATAAATCTAATTTAACCAACTGCCCAAGATCTAAATTTATGGAGACCGCATTTCCTTATGAGGTGGAGTCCCCATTTGATAACGATAACGAAATAATTGGAATACATCCATTTGGAAGCGGCTTTGCCAAGAACGCATACAATCAATTAAATTTCCCTGAAAAAAGAATTTCGAAAGAATGCGTCGAAAAAATAATTAAACCAGATAAAAACTATTTAATTTTTGGCAGCGAGAAAGAGATTTTAGAGTTTGACAATCTCAAAGACGAGCCTAATGTATGTCTTGTCGCTCACCCTGAAATATGGGTAAGTCTAAGCCATATTCAGCTTTGCAAAAAAGTAATCGCTGTTGATAGTTCAATTAAAACAATGGCTTTAGTTAAAAAGATATCTACTTATTTGATAGTTGGAGACTTTCCTGATGAAACCAGAGATAAGTTTTTTATTAATCCTTATTTAGATTCGGAGTATTTGCAAGTTTTCTTGACTAAAAATCCCCAAAAAAATGACAAAGAAATTATTGAGTTCGTCAAAAAAGAAGTATACAAAAACAATTAATGGCGAAGAAGTGGTTTTCCAAAGTTTTGCTACGTATTTAATTGATTTATTAATAGCTGATAAATTAAATATTAGTTATCCTAGAGAAATAAAAATAGCAAAACAGCTTGGTCAAATTTGTTTAGACCAAAAATTTTGGGATTCTTTACCAGCGGAAAAAGTTAATTCTTTAAGCTTCTTTATAAAGAAGGATAATCAAGATATAATAAGGTATCAGCACGATCTATTTATTAAAAATAAATGGGTGGAATTCGTGGAAACTAAGAAAAAGACTCTTGACTTTACGAGGCAAGAAGTCATACTCTCTGAAACCAAAGTAGGCGAAGATATTAAAATAAAAAAGCCTATTTTATCATTAAAAGACTTTATTAATCATGGCTAAACCTCCAAAAAATCAAGACGCAAATACAGTGTCTTCAAAACTTTCTTCTCTAGACAAATATTTAAAAGAGAATTCAAATTATCATTTTGCATTTGACAATCCTGTTGATTATGTTATAAGCAGCGGCAGCTTAGTTCTTGATATGGAGATGGGAGGAGGAATTCGTCCCGGCGTTACACGGTCAACAGGAATTACTGAAGGAGGAAAAACCTCAAACGCCTTGGCATTCGCTAGAAACTTTCAAAAGGTACATCCTGATAACGGCGTTATCGTTTATATCAAAGGAGAAGGAAGACTTTCCAAGCAAATTATTTCTCGGTCTGGAGTAAATACCGACCCAAGTAAATGGAAGGTTATTCCTACGAATGATTTTGAATTTGTAATTGATATGATCAGGGATGTTACAAAGCTAAATCCTGATGGTCATTACTACATGTTTATTATTGATTCGTTAGATTCTTTGGTTCCAAGAAACGATATTGAAAAAGGAGCAAGTGAAGCTGACCGAACTGCTGGTGGCGCACTTCTTACATCGAACTTCTTGAGGAAGATGGCTAATTATTTTTCTGCAAAGGGACATATTTGCTTTTTGATTTCTCAAGTTCGTTCTACAATTAAAATTAATCCTTACGAAAAGGGAGATCCAAAAGTTACGAATGCCAGCGGAGGAAACGCCGCATTGCATTATTCTGATTGGATTCTTGAATTTCAACAACGTTTTCAAAAAGATATTATTTTTGGTGGACCAGATAACAAGACTCCTATTGGTCATTGGTGTAAAATTATGTTTCGAAAGACTCCAAATGAAAAAACTGGAGTAGAAGTTAAATATCCAATTAAATATGGCCGCGATAATGGCAATAGTATTTGGGTAGAGTACGAAGTTATTGAGCAGTTAAAAGCTTGGGAAATGATCGAAGCTAAAACTGCTTGGATTACTGTGAGCGACGATCTTCTAAAAGAGCTTTCTGAAAACGGATTTACCGTTCCAAAGCAAGTACAAGGTATGGACAATTTTAGAAAGCTTCTTGAAGAAGACCAAAATCTAACTACTTATCTATTTGATAAATTTATGCGAGTTTTCAAAAAATGAGATTACTTTCATTATCAGGAAAGCTTGTTAGCAAAAATGTTTCTAAATATAGAGTAGATTGGAACAAAAAATCCAGATCAAATATTCAATTTGAAGTTAAACAGTTTTTGTCGCTTCATTGGGAGAACCACATCGTCTACGAAGAGTTTCCAGTGTATGGAAGCAGAATGAAGGTTGACTTTCTCAACGCTACGCGTAAGATAGCGATAGAGGTGAATGGCGCACAGCATACCTCTTTTAATAAATTCTTTCATCAAAACTCTCGCGCTAAATATCTTTCTTCAATCCGCAGGGATTATGAAAAATATGAATGGCTTATGAAAAATAATTACAAATTTATTGAGCTTGAGCAAGGGGACATGAAAGAACTTTCGGTAGATTTTATTTTCAAGAAATTCGGTATTGAAATATGACCATTTATTCACTACAAGTAGAAAAACACGTTATTGCTGGTATCTTCAAAAATAAAGATATTCTTTGCGAACTTGTAAACTTCGTCTCTGAAAAAGACTTCTACAATGAAGTTCATTCGACGATCTTTTTAGTATGCAAGAACCTTTACTTAAATAAGCAGGAAATCGACAAGGTTTTAGTAGCTCAGAAGATTAAGGATCTCGGGGTTTCTTTCAAAGATGAAATTAATATATTTGATTATGTAGAAAGTATTACCTTCGCACAATTAAATGAAAAGGCTACTGTAGAAGCGGCGAAAGAGCTTATTAAATTTCGAGTCCGCAGGGAAATGTTTTATACAGGAGAAAAGATTAAAAACACTGCCCAAAAAGCAGGTGAAGAGTCTTTAAATGATTTCATTATTAATTGCGATAAGATATATGCTGACAAAATTTCTAGCATTGAAATAGATGAGAAGCCTTGTAATTTATTTGAAACTATCACAGAAAAGGTAGAAGATCGCGGCAACAATATTAAAGATGACACTGGCCTAGTCACTCCTTATCCAGAGTTTAACCGTCTTTACGGCGGTCTTCGTCCCGGCAATATCTACGCTATCGTATCCCGTCCCGGCCAAGGCAAAACAACTTGGATTAATGATATCTGCTTAAAGACTTCTCTTAAAAATAATGTCAAAGCTCTTATTTTAGATACCGAAATGAGCGCAGAAGAAATGCAGTTCCGTATGATTTCTTCAATATCAGGAGTTCCAATGTGGTATGTAGAAACAGGTAATTGGCGCAAAAATGCCGACATGACAAAGAAAGTCAGAGAAGCATTAAAAAAAGTTGCAGATTATAAATACTATCATTATAGAGTTGGAAGCAAGAACATCGACGAAATTTGTTCTTTAGTAAAACGGTGGTATTACAAAGAAGTAGGACGAGGAAACCAATGCATTGTCGCTTACGACTACGTTAAGTTGACTGGAGAAAAGATCGGCCAAAATTGGGCAGAGCATCAAGTCATCGGCGAAAAAATTGATAAGCTCAAAAGATTATCTGAAGAGATAAACTGTCCAATCATCACCGCGATGCAAATGAATCGAAGCGGAGAGAACTTCAATCGTAAAGGCGCGGCAGTTGTTGATGATAGCTCTGCAATCGCATTATCTGATCGTCTACAATGGTTTGCGTCATTTGTGGCAATCTTCCGTCGCAAGACTGTTGATGAAATTGCTGTTGATGGAGAAAATTTTGGTAGTCATAAATTAGTTCCGATTAAGACTAGGTTCCAAGGTAAAGACGCTGCCGGTCATCACGACTTAGTAAAGCGTAGAAACGAACAAGGAGAAGTAGCTTATCAGAATAATTTCCTTAATTTTAATGTTAACAGTTTTAACGTCGAAGAAAAAGGATCTCTTGACGATATCGTTAAGCTCGAAAATGAACAGTTTGAATTGAAAGACCAAGAAAAAGAAGATAGCGGAACTCTATGAATGTCAAAGAAATTTTGTGTGATTTAGGTTATTCGAATATTTCAGAAGGTCCAAAAGAATATAGAATGCGCCCTATTTATAGGGATTCAGACAATAACACAGTTCTATCAGTAAAAAAAGACTCCGGTAGATTCATTGATTTTAGCAAAGGAATCACTGGTTCTATTGAAGATTTGATTAAGTTATCGTTAAACCTTAAGAATGTAGAAGAAGTAAAGGTTTGGATTTCTAATAAAAACATATCTTTAGAACGTAAAGAAGAAGAGAAGCCCAAACTCGTCACTCAAAAAGTATATGAAAAAGATATGCTTTTTAAACTTAAGAAAGATCATTCATATTGGATTAACAGAGGAGTTCCAGAAGAAACCCTTGTCGAATTTGAAGGAGGAATAGCAGCTTCTGGGAAAATGGCAGGACGATACGTTTTTCCAATATTTAATAGCTCTGATCAAATAGTTGGATTTTCAGGTAGAGATATATTAAACAGAAAAGAAGCTCCAAAATGGAAACATATCGGAAGTAAATCAACTTGGGTATTTCCAGCTAAAAAAAACTCTAAAATAATTAAAGAGTTAAAAGAAGTTTTTATCGTCGAAAGCATTGGAGATGCATTATCTTTATATTCCGCTGACATAAAAAACATAATCGTATCTTTTGGTCTTGATATATCTACGTCAATAATAAACTTTTTATTGAAATTAGACGTAACTATGATTAGAATATGTTTTAACAACGATTCTGAGAATAAATTCGCAGGAAACAATGCCGCTGAAAAGGGGTATGAAAAACTAACGAAATTCTTCGACAGAAACCAAGTCGTCATAAATTTACCCTCTAAAAAAGATTTTGGAGAAATGAGTGCCGAAGAAATAACCCAGTGGAGAAAAAAGATTTAATACTATCAGCTTCCAGAATAAAAACTCTGGAAACTTGTTCTTGGACTTACTGGTGCAACTATCACCTTAAGCTTCCAGATAAATCTAATGACGGCGCAAATCGTGGCACAGTTTGCCATTTAATATTTGAGCTTCTTTTAAACAAAAAGCATAAAAAGCATTTTCTTAAAATTCAAAAACTTGCTTCAATTAAATCTAGCGAAGCTATTAATCGTTTAGTTATCAAGAGTATGAAAAAACTTGATATTTATACAGATGAGAATTACGAGATGGTTGACAAGATGATTGTTGTCGGACTTAATCAAGATTTTTATTTAGATGGAGCAAAACTTGGAGAAGCTGAACAGGAATTTTTAATTGATAGCGAAAGTCCAAAATATAAGATCAGAGGTTTCATAGATAAAAATGGATTTTATCCAAAAGATAAGTTATTTAAAATCGTCGATTACAAAAGTAGTAAAGTAAAATTTAAAGATGACGAGCTAACCGCTAACATTCAAGCTTTGACGTATACACTTGCTACTAAAAAATCTAATAAATTTAAAGAGATATCTGGAAAAATTAAAAGGGTCGTCGCGCAATTTATTTTTCTTAGATTTCCGAAACAACCCGTTCAAGAAGTTGAAATAACTGAAGAGCAATTGAATGGATATGAAAAATATTTAGAATACATATACGAAGTAGCTTG
>Ga0049080_10000327_pt1 | contig 15509 bp, 15 predicted proteins | sample GreLakmeER15MSRF_FD_66716 | JGI IMG/M metagenome (GOLD analysis project Ga0049080, IMG submission 66716) | Freshwater lentic microbial communities from great Laurentian Lakes, MI, USA - Great Lakes metaG ER15MSRF | ecosystem: Environmental > Aquatic > Freshwater > Lake | place: Great Lakes... | reverse complement strand
ATTCTTATTGTTCCACTTATACAAAATGCAATTCAAAAAAATAATTCTCCAAAACTTCAATATAATAAAGAAGAAAAAGCTTATCTAAAAAAACTAGATAAAGAGATTCAAAAAGAATTTATTGAAAAAGAAAAACAATTAGACCAAATTCTTTCAAAAGATGACATACCACTTCGCTTTAAAATTCTAAATTCATCTCTAGATGAGGGTAGTAAACATCTGATTTTAAGTAAATTAGAACAATTTCAACATATGAATGATTCTCATGGAGAATACTTTAAACTTAAAAATTGGCTACATAATGTATGTATTCTTCCTATTCAAAAATATTGTCATATTCCAATTACTTTTCAAGACCCGCTTGAGAAAATCCAAGGATTTATGAATCAAACAAAACAGATATTAGATGAAACTGTTTATAGTCATCTAGAGGCTAAAAACCAAATTCTGCGTATTATAGCACAGTGGATTTCAAATCCAAATTCACACGGCCATTGCATTGGCATTCAAGGTCCTGTTGGAATTGGTAAAACAACCCTTGTAAAAGAAGGTATTGCTAAAGCACTTAAAATACCATTTGGATTTATTCCACTCGGAGGTGCATCAGATGGAGCTTTTTTAGAGGGTCATTCTTTTACATATGAAGGTTCCACATATGGTAAAATTGCAGAAATTCTTATTCGTACACAATGTATGAATCCTATTCTATTCTTTGATGAATTAGATAAAGTATCTACAACAAATAAAGGCGAAGAGATTATAGGTATTCTTACTCATTTAACAGATACATCACAAAATGAAAAATTTAATGATAAATATTTTGGTGAAGTTGATTTAAATCTATCACGTGCTCTGATTGTGTTTAGTTATAATGATGAATCTATTATTAATCCAATTTTAAAAGATCGCCTTATTACAATTCATGTAAAAGGTTATTCTCATGATGATAAATATATTATTGCATCTCAGTATCTAATACCAACTATTTTAAAAAATTATGGTTTTCAATTATCTGATATTATATTCTCTAAAGATATTATTCAATATATTATTCAAATGGTACCAGAAGAAGAAGGTGTTCGTAATTTAAAAAGAGGTATTGAATGTATTGTTAGTTGGATTAATATGTATAGATATCTACCTCAAGATTCACCTATTCAATTTCCATATAATGTATCAAATGATATGATAAATAAATATATCAAATCTGAAAAAGAAAATAAAATACTTAGTATGTATATGTAGCTACATAATATTAACTATTAATCATAATTATTCCAACTATGGTTTGAAATGGCATATTCAGTAGAGTCTATATTATGTGTAAATAACACATACCAAAATCTTTGAAAACAGTCATGATAATGCTTACCAATATCTACTATTTCTTCTTCAATAGTTGTATAAATATTTTTTGCTTTTTCTCTATCCCATGAATTACTTTCAGGATAAAATTTTTGTAATAATTTTTCATATACACTTTTAGGATGTCTATGAATTAAACGACGAGATACACTAAAACATGGACCCATACCCCAACCTGGAATAACATGGGGTAAATTAATTCCTGGAAATATTTCATAATACCAATCTATTGTTGTTTGAGCGCAATTATGTACTGATTTATGAACCTCTTCATGTTTAGGAAATGGAGCATAATCATCTCTCCAATATAGAAAACGCCGTTGTTTTCCACTTTCCATAAAATCATATTTTTTACAAGTTTCTATATGATTCCACAGGTCTATATGTTGAGAATTCCAATTATTTTTTACAAATAAAGTTATATTATCTAATTTTTCATAATTAGAAACAATATGATATAAAAAAGCATAATCACATCTTCCATAATTTGGAATACGTATATTATTATTATTTAATATTTCTATTTCCCCTTTTTTTAATATATCTGATTTATGATAAATTGTATATACAATTTCATTTGTATCAAGTTTAGGTATCCATGAATCTAAAATGTCTGTGTCTGTATAACATGCAGTTACTACACGAAAATCCATATGATTATTACGACTATACGTATAGTCGTAATAATCATATAAATCTTTAAATAATATTATATCAATAGCATATCTGGTGAGGCTCGAACCCACGACCCATAGTATTATTAGCACCGTAATGTATCCAATTGATTTATAGAAGATGTTTTATAATGGATTAATTTTATTCAAAATGCTTCTTTTAGGATGATAAAATGACTTAAAAATAAAGTAATATATATTATTGTGCCTCTGTAGCTTAACAGGATGAAGCGTGTCACTTCTAATGACAAGACTGTGGGTTCGAATCCCATCAGAGGTATTCCTTTTTATAAACTAACTTATATATTTAGTAATCAATTTATTTTCAGATAAATCCTACATCATTCTTGTTTATCTTTTTATTTTGTTGTAATAATCAAAATTGTATTTTTTACCAGTTTATGGAATTCATAAATATTAACTATTATATGTTATCTCTTGTAATCGTATCGTGTGCTGTTATAAATTTCATTTTTCAATTTATTTATAAAAATAATTATCTCTAATAAGTCTCAAACTCATGACATTGGTCTTATTAGACTCAAGCTATAGAACCTCATAACATGGTCGCGATAGGAATCGAACCTATACTGGTTGTTTTGGAGACAAAAGTGCTACCATTACACTACGCAACCGACTATATTTAATATAAGACTACGACAGGAATTGAACCTGCACTCTATGGATCTGCAGTCCATTGCTTTACCATTAAGCTACGCAGTCACCCACACCCCCGCCTCCTGTGGGGATCGAACCCACGGCCTTAGGATTTCATTATACGTGGCATACATGTATTGTAAAAGTCCTACACTCTACCAACTGAGTTAAGGAGGCCTAAAATACTATATTTTTATTTTTTTAAATAGGTTTTTATTAACAAGATTACTTTTTCCATTTATCCATAATTGGATAAGAGCAATCTTGTTCGATACCTAGATTCCAATTTTTACCCTTTCCGTTTTTATAATTCTCAGTTACAATACGAAAGAATCCTTCTTCTCCCATTTCATATCCCCATGAGTTTCGAACAATATAATAATCTGTATTATTTTCAAAGCCCCAACCAATTATACTAACTACATGATTTGGTTCTGGAAATTCTGTATGATGATATTCATTATAGATTCCTGATTTATAATTATCAAGACCTTTTGTTGATTTAATAGCACATGTAATTGGTCCATTATTATAAATCTCTTTTTTGATATCATTAACACTCGCATTAATTAACCGTCCATAACCTTTTATATACAATCTTTCATATTCTTTTATTGCATGACATTTACCATGGTAATTACAATTATAACATTGCATATCTAAATTACATTCTTGTTTATATCCTTTGTATATATTACATGTTTCATGTGGAACTCCATATTTCATAACATATTTATACACATCAATTTCATTACCTCCTTCACAACTATCTTTATATGGAATACAATCTAATATATTTTGCACTGATAAATAGTTTTTTAAATTACTATGACCCATATGAATATTCATACGATCTGCAATCGTAGAAGTTGAAGCCATTCCCCAACAGATACCACATAGTGTACCATTTTCTACAATTTGGTGTTGATTTCTAATGGGTGAAAGAAAATTACTACCATAAATATTTCTCCAATCAAATGACATTGGCAACATCATCAATCCAATAAAATACTGAGCTACAATTAGCCCTGTAAAAAACATCTTTATAATTGCCATGATTTTTCAATTCTATTTATATTTAGAATTTTCAATTTTTATATTAAAATAATTATGTTACTGATGGGACTCGAACCCACGACCTAAGGCTCATAAGACCTTCGCTCTAAACCAACTGAGCTACAGTAACATAATTATACAAAAAAATAATACAACCTCTACACTTTATAATATAACATATACTTTAAGTAGATTTATAAACTTAAAGGCTAACAGTCATTTATTATATTTTCTACTATCTATATAGAGTTTTCATATGAATACAACTATTAAACAGCTAAGTGAAAATTTTATTTATAAAGGGGTCCAAATTACAGTTGGTGTAATTATACTTATTTTCGCACATATTGTTGGTAAATTTGTATCTAATGCTATTTATAATTTGGGAAAATTAGATACACGCTCTTTTATTAAAAAAGAGAAAGATGGACCAACTGCAAGCGAACAAAAAGAACAAGTTACTAAAGTTAATCTTATATTTGCAACTTTAGGTAAAATATCTTATTATGCTATTATTATTATTACATTCTTTATTGTTTTACGTATAATTGGTATTGAGTCTACAAGTTTAATCGCTCTTCTAGGCGCTGCTGGTTTTGCAATTGGTCTTGCAATTCAAGGCACTTTAAGCGATCTCGCATCTGGTATTCTTATTGCATTATTACAAACCTATTCAATTGGTGAAATAATTGAGATTGATAATACAAAAGGTAAGGTGGTTGATTTTACAATATTAAATACTGTCATTTCAGATTACGATACTGGTGTTAATATTACTATACCAAACCGTAAAATTCAAGATAGTGTTATTATAAATCATACTCGTAATCCAATTCGTTATGTGATTTATGACTATGTAATATCTAATAAAGAAAATGATACCAGTAAAGTAATCTCTGCTATAAAAGCATATCTATTTAATGTTGAAAAAGTTATAAAAGACCCCGAACCAGAAATAAATGTCGAAGAAGTCTCATCTAGTGGAACTAAGATTCGTGTAAAAGTCCCTATTTATTCTAAAGACTTAGAAGAATTAGAAGATACACTTAGAACACAATTACGACAAGTTCTAATTGATAATAAAATACCTTTAAAAGAATAAAATATTTTATATAAATAGAATGTTAAAGCCTTCTTTCTTTGCTCTTGTTTTTAGTGGTTTATCTATTGGTATTGCTCTTATATTATTTTCAATAAATTATGAAAAAATAAATGTTGAAACTATTATACGTATAGTATTATTATTCTCTATTGCAATTGGTATTCATGGATTATTACATTTTGTTTATGAATTACATTATGGCTTCAATCCTTTAAGAAAGATTGCACAAATATAATGCTCTATCAAAAGAAGCCATCATATCATCTATAATAGTTTGTAATTCTGTTACTTTTTTGAATTGACCATGAAGTTCTCTTAAGGATTCGCGTTCTGATTCTAAATATTTATCTAATTTTGGTACATCTGATGTAGCTGTCATGTTTATTTTTAATGATTTTATGGGTTGTTTCTTATATTTACCAACATATACTTCAATGAATTCATCTACTTTATCACTTAATGAACCATGTAGTTCATCTAATGCTTTGTGTTTAGCATAACTTGTAGTAGACCAATGTAAAACTTTAATTTGACCTAACATTCCCAAGAATTTTTCCATAAGAGTTGCTTCGTCCATTTTATATTATATAAAGGTTTTTATATTCTATCTTTACATATTAGATAGATATAATATGAATTCCACAAGTAGCTACATTATTTTAACATCTTTAAGCAGCCTTGCACTTATTTCTTTAGTTATGTATAAACGTAATAAAAAAGAGGCCTTTTCATCTAAAACTTCTGTAAAATTTATTGATACACATACAGCAAAAACATTTATTGAAATAGATGCTGATAATTATGTAAAATTATTCTCTTTACAAGACTTACGTGCACGACATGTAAATACAATAACTGAATATATTGAAAAAAGTAGTCAAGATGTTATTCCATTTAATAAAAATCAAAAAAACATTATTAATAAAAATATAATCCTTGCTAATCAATTTTTAGATCGCCAAAAACACTATTTTATTGACCCATTATTATTAAATAAAATCCATTGGAAATTTATTTTAACAAAAGGGTTTTATGAAAGTGGATTACCACATACAAGAGGCCCTTATATTTTTTTAGCTTCAAACTATTTTGATTTATCTTCAAACGACCAAGTTATTACATTAATCCATGAAAAAATTCATCTTTATCAAAGATTTTATCAAAAAGATTTTCAAAAAATGCTACTAGAAAACGGTTATTCTATTCATGGATTTCGTAAAGAGATTAAAAATATTCGTGCAAACCCAGATGTCGACCAATATGTATATATTAATCCACTTAAACAAGTTATGGTAGCTACATATAAAAATAATTATCCAAAAAATATTCAAGATATTGATACTACACAAAGTGTAATTTATGAACATCCTTATGAAGAGATTGCTTATAAACTATCTAAATCTTATTCATCTTTATAATTATTTAGTAAAATAAACTAATGTAAAGTTATATAAGATTGTATTTAAAAATTAATTTTATATTTATGTGTAGAATGACTACTAGTGATTTTGATATCATTCAACAAAATGTTCCCGAAGCATCCATCGAACTTATTCAATCAATTTATACTAAAAATAAAAAAGATATTATGAAAACTATATTTGAACTTTTAAATATCAAAGATATTCAGAAAGAAAAAACAGAATGGGATAAACGTAGAGAAATATGTGATGAATATGATGAACAAATGCAAAAATTATTACAAAAGATGCGTAAAACAAATTTACAAAAGGAGGATGGTACATTAAATATACCTATTACAGTTCCATCTTATGAACCTGTTTTAAAAAAAACTAAAGTTGAAGAAACAGCAAGTTTATCAAAAATATCATCAAATCCTAATTTATAAAATTATTTAAAGAACCATTACAAGAAATACTATAGATAACAATGTCAACTAATCCTTATCTATTAGAATTAAAAACAGTACAAGCTACTACATTTAAACAAGTTATCGATGCTCTTAAAGAAATTCTTATGGATGTTAATCTAGAATTTGACGAAACTGGTCTTAAAATTGTAGCAATGGACACAACACATGTTGTGATGGTACATCTTAAATTAAACGCTGATCGTTTTGAAAACTATTTTTGCGATAAAAAATTATATGTAGGTATTAATATTCTTAAATTACATATGTTGATTAAAACTATTACAAACGGTGATATATTATCACTCTTTATTGAAAAAGAAGACAGAAATAGACTTGGTATTCGTATAGAAAATGTTGATAAAAATATACGTACTACATATTATTTATCTATGTTAGATATAAATGCCTTAGAATATAATATACCTCCTGTTGATTTCCAAAGTATTATCACTATGCCATCTGTTGATTTACAAAAAATTATTCGTGATATGAATAATTTAGCAGATACTATTGAAATACGTTGTATTGAAAATAATATTTATTTTAAATGCAAAGGTGAGTGTGTACAGCAAGAAACTATTTTAGGTACAGAAAATAATCAAAATTTTAACATTGTTAATAATAGTAAAAATCAAGAAATTATCCAAGGAGTATTCAGTCTTAAATATTTAACTATGTTTACAAAATGTACTAATTTAAATAATGTAGTTGAAGTATATTTAAAAAATAATTTCCCTATTATATTAAAATATAGTGTTGCTTCGCTTGGTGAAATTAAACTATGTTTAGCACCACAAGACGCTTAATATAATATATTGAAAACTTTATATTTTAATGTAGCTACATTTAAAAAGTATTGATATATTAATATATTAACATTAGAATGAAAAAAAATTTACTTTTTTTTGCAAATTGTCAAGGTCCTGCAATTATACAAGCATTAAAGCATGTTGATATATTTGCAAATAACTATGATGTAAAATGTTATTCTAATTATTTAGAAGATTATGAAAATAATATAATAGAAGATGCTATCACAAATGCAGATGTAATAATATATCAACCATTACATAATATAAATCATTCTACTGATAATCTGTTAAAGTTAAAAAAAGAATCGGCAGTTACAATTAGTTTCCCATATATATATTGTAACTGGTTATGGTTATTTTATGTAGTTAATAAAAGAGGTGACATTATATTTTTTGATGATAATGTTATACGCGATTTAAAAAATAAATACAACCCTACTGAGATAATAGAATTATATAAAGAAGGTAAAATCGATTTTAAAATAGAAGAAAGAAAACAAAAATCTATTAATATTTTAAAAGATAAAGAAAAAAATACAGATATTAAAATTACTGATTTTATATTAACTAATTATAAAACAAAACGTCTATTTAATACACCAAATCACCCAACTCATCATATATTAATTAATTGTTCGAATCAAATATTAAAAATATTAAATATCGATTATATAATTCCTGAAAGTTTAAATATTGGAGAATATAATGATTTCAAATATTTACCAATTAGTGATAAAATACATACTACATATGAACTCACATATAAAGATGATAATGATTCATTTTATTTACAAATGTTAACAGATATCTTAAATGATTTTCAAGAAAAATATCATTTAAATCATCCTTATAGAAGAGCTTATTTTGATTATTCAAATTATACTATATATAATTATTCAACCTTGAATTAATCCATCTTTTTTCCATTTTGTTGTTAAATTTACAATAATTAAACGTACTCTTTGCATAGCTCTACCATAATTATTATTCTCATCATTTTGCGTATTTACATCATCCAAATATGCTTTTATATTTTGTTCCATGGTACGAATAAATTGTTTGTGTTCTTCAGTACTTTGCAAAGCCGCACATGTCAGAAAATGTGTCATTACTGTATATACATCTTCATCTAATTCTAAAGCCCATTTACCCTCACCAATATGTACTTTACTATAGTTATTATTTGGATGTGTTTTATGTATAATTCTATTCTCAGGTCTATCAAAAATAGAATATATATATTTACTAAATCCTATCTCTGGTTTTCCTTCAAACATCTTTTTTATTTGTTTACCAGTAATATGATTTCGTAAAAAATCAAAATTTTTTGTATACTCTCCATTTGTTGGATATGTTAATAAATTTATATTTATTTGAATATTATTTGTCGTATTATGAATAGTAGTCCCTTGTAAAGGCTGTATGATGACATTTTCATCAGATAATAATGTAATCTGTTTATGTTTATTTTCACACTTTTTTTCATGTCTTGACTTACTTGACCGATGTACGAAATGTTGATGACAATATTTACATTCTAATGATTCTTGTATCGATTTGCAGCGTAATTGATGTAATTTAAACCCATGTTTAGATATAAAGTCTTTATAACATTTTTCACATTTATAAATTCCTAAAATACTATCTATATCGTCTGTATGAGTACTTATCCCATCTAAGCTAACATTTGTGTCATCTAAGCTAACATTTGTGTTATTAAAGCTAACATTTGTGTTATCTAGGCTAACATTATTTGTAAATTCATTAATCTTATCACAATGTGTTGTATATATGTGTCTATCTAGATTATACTGTCTTAATGATTTATATGAACAATAAGAACATCTTTTCATTTTATATACTATAATTATATATATTATTTTAAATGATTATGATTCTAATAACTCAAAACTACTCACGAGTAAAACTCAGACTTACTCTTATAGTATCGTAATAGAAATACTTGTTTATCTTTATTTATTAATACCATTTGTATATTTATAGATAGGCTAACATTTGTGTAACTAAAGCTAACATTTGTGTAAGCAAAGCTAACATTTGTGTAATTTTTATAAAAGTAAGCTAACATTTGTGTATTTTAAAGCTAACATTTGTGTAACTCAAAAATACCACTTCTTACCATTCTTATGTTCTTTTTTTGAGTATATTTTATATTGTAAATGAGTAATTATTATTTATTATTTATATTATTATTATAGTTTATATTTTTTACTCAAAAGTTTAAAAGTCCTTACTAAGAAAAGTGAGTAAATGAGTATCGGGGCGGGGGGAGTGAACATTCTAAAAAGCCTATGAAACTTTCATTTTCAAAAATAAAGTGAAATAATAGCCTTCTTATCCATTCTTACTGTATATACTACAAAATTATAAAAATAAAATTTTCTTTATTGATTCTGGTCTTGTTCTATATTTTCTACATGTGATTTATACATTACTCGACTATAAGAAGGTATAATATAATCATATAAATCCATATTACTATGTATAGTATCTGATACCCAAATACGTGAAATGCAGTAATTTCTTTTAGGAGAAATAGAAACACCACAAATTGTTTGATTATCCTCAGTATCCTTTAATAGTACTTCACCTAACACTTTAGATGCTATTTCAAACCAGTTATGAGCTACTTCATTTTTCCATAATTTAAAAGATAAACATCCACCGTTACAATTATTTTCATCTTCCCATACTGGTTGGATATGTTCTCTCATTAAAAAAAACATTCCTCTATTCCAGTATTCTTTTATTTGATTATATAATTGAAGCCATTCTTCAAGATTAGAGATTGAAGCTATTAAAATATAACTATTTATATCCCAACTTGAATTATCTGGATCATGGAAGTATAGATTCCAACTATCATTAAAAAATAAATCTTTAGAATCACTCTCCATACTAATTCACATATATATTATCTTTAATTATTTTTTTAGTTTTTTAATACACGCAAGTAAAGACGGAATACATACTTTACCTACAGAAGCTACATCTTTACCAACTTCAACTGCTTTATTAATATCAAAATCTCCTTTTGCTGCACTTGTAATAACTTCAATAATATCACCCACCAAATCTTTTTCTAAAATGGCTTTTAATCCTTCAACTACTGCAATGGGAATAATATCATCATCCGTTCCTATAATACCATCTGCACCTGCTGCTATTTTTTCAACAACTTTTACTAACATTTCTTTTCTCTTATTTCCATCCATATTTGGAAATGTTTCCATAATTTCCATTCCTTTTACAATCAATTTCATAGGTGAATCCTTTGCAATTTCGCCTTTTAAAATACCTTCTTGAAGTAATAACGTTATTTTACTAACAATAATACTATCCATATCTATTTTTATAGGCATATAAAAAAATGAATTTTATATTAATATATATTATCAGTTTTAATAATGTCTTATAAAGTATTTCTATCCCATTCAGATGCAGTTCTTCCTGTTTCAGCAACAGAAGGAAGTGCTGGATATGACCTTAGCGCATGTATAGATGATGTTGTTCCTGCACATAAATGGAAAGCAATTGAAACAGGTATTGTTCTTCAATTTCCGAAAGATTGTTATGTTCGTGTTGCCCCACGCTCGGGCCTTGCTTATAATAAAGGACTTGATGTTTTTGCAGGAGTTATAGATAGTGATTATACAGGAACTATTAAAGTCATTCTAATGAACAATGGTGATGAAGACTTTAATGTAAAAAAAGGAGATAGAATCGCACAAATGATTTATGAACGTATCTATAAACCTGACCTAACTACAATTCTTGAGCGAATGGAATTGGAAGAAACAATGCGCGGTGCTGGCGGTTTTGGTAGCACAGGTGTGAATAAATCATTTCTACCAGCACGAAAACAATAATTTATACAGTTATTATTTAGTATTAGATGAAACAATTTCAATAAATTTTTTTGCGTTTTTCTCTTTTAATAGTGTTATTAAAGGTACTTTACGACCTTCGTAATACATTATATAATTTGGGTCTAAACCATTATCTATATATTTTTGTAATAATAGATAATTTCCAGACGAAATAAAATAGTTTAATCTATCTTGAGTTAAAATAGTATAATTAGTACCAGAAGCATCTAATATATTTTCTGTAATTGTTAATACTAATTTCATTTGATTTGAATATGTATTCATTTTTGCTACAAGGAAGTAATATTCACAAATTGTAATAAAAGCATATGTTAATAGATAGCAACTATAAAATATTGCAATATCTTCTGAAATATCATAATAATTATATATGTTCTCTTTGATTTTTTTTTGCAAATCTGTAAGAGGAGCTTTTAAAGTCTTTGATTTACTATCATAAATATCATTAAATAATTTAATTGTCTCATCAATAATTCTGTTTGTAGTATAACGATTCTGTTTATATTTTTTAAATTTAGATAAAACATATTTTAAATCTTCTTTTACTAGTGGTAAATTATTTGTTTGAACGTTTACATACTCACTTGATATATGTTTTTGTGTTAATTTACGTACATATTTTAATCTATTTACAAATTCTTGCATAAGTAAATGTTGAATAATCTCATTAGGTTCTGTAAGGATTAATTGATATTCTGGATTTTTTTGTTTTTCTTGTTCATAATATCTATTATAAATATCTAGAATAATTAATTTATTTAAAGTTGGCGTTAATAATGATGTTCTATTTTTTCTTTGTGTTAGATTTGTTGTTTTTTCTAATGCTTTTTGTAAATTTTTATTTATCATTGATAATTTAACAGAGGTACGTGCATCTGGTATATTTACTGAATGTTGTATAACAGTTGAAAACACATCTTCAATTTTAGATATTGTTTTTGTTGCTTTTTTTTCATCAATAAGAAATCCCTTTTTCTTTTCTGTAAATGTTTTATAATCCCTTTCAGCTGCTAAAAATGTAGGTCCATCTCGTTTTATTTTTGCTTGCATTTTCTTAGGATTAGGCAACCATTCAGATACTAAATCTTTGCGAATATCTTCCCATGTAAGTATTTGATTATTTGTTAGTTTATAATCGGAACGTGCAATACTCATTATAAAAATAAAATATTTTATTTATCATGGTTTAGTGGATTATCAGTTATTTGAATACCACAATATTCAACAGGTTTATTATTGAAATCTTGACTTTTATAAATACCCATATTTACAGCCTCTTTTAATATCCATTTAAAATTATCCCAAAAATCAGCTGTATGTCCTATCGATTTTGTAGCAAGATGTGCTATTTCATGTAACACTACAAACATCATTGTATTTAAATCAACTAATTCCTTTTTATCATCTCTTGAACGTAAGCATAAAATAATTTTTTCACCTTTATTTATAGAATAACTCGTATATTTTGCATTCTCAGAACCTTCGCTCATTCTTTCAGGTTTAAAATTTTCAATTAATAATTTAACACGTTCATCATCCTTAAAATTTTTAGATAAATGTTCGATATATCGTTCTAAACGTTCTCTGATACGTGCTAGTAAATCAGCTGCTTCATGTTTATCTGGTAAACTTCTTACTAAATATGTATTATTATCTACTTTTGAAAGAATATATTCAACTTCATTAGCATAATATGTATCCCATATAAGATATCCTAATATTAATGCAAGAACAATTACAATACTAGTTCCACCGTCCATAGAAAACTCTAAACAAAATACAGAGAAAAATTTGATTTATTATTTAAACTTATTTTAAATCATCTTTACAATGGAGTTTCCTCGTAAAGACAATATTGTATTGGAGGGTGTTCACAAACCTCTTCGATTTCAAATATATGACTGGTATGTCCCTGAGGCAGATAAGTCTCTTAAAAAACTTCAAGCAGATGCTCGCAAAAAAGGACTTCCTATTGAATATCCAGATGAGCCTCTTGAATACGAGATTGTTATGTTTGGATGTACTGAAGAAGGTCATAGCGTATGTGTAAAAGCAACTGATTTTATTCCATATTTCTATGTAAAAATACCTGATTGCTATGCTCATCGACATCCTCTAACAGGATGGGTAAACGATTTTCATGAATATCTTCTTCATTCAAAATATTATGATACCAAATTTAAATATGATCGTAATATTATTTCATATAAATACCAATCTCATCTGGTCGGTGTTGAGTTGGTATCTAAAAAAGAATTCTATGGATTTACAAACAATGAGGATTTCTACTTTATGAAGATTTCTGTTAAAAGTTTGACACTATATAACAACCTACGGTTCTTTTTCAAGAATGCACCAAAAGAGTTTATTGAAAAATATAAAGAACCATTTCAACTATATGAAGCAAATCTAGACCCCTTCCTACGGTTTATTCATTTGCAAAATATTCAACCTTGTGGCTGGATTGAACTACCAGCAAATACATATCAACTAGTATCCAATGGATGTGAAGATGATAGTTATTCTCGGGCTAACTTTAGTGTTAATGTACATTATCGTAATGTTAAACCATTCGTAAGTACTAAAACTGCACCAATCCTTATAACATCTTTTGATTTGGAATGTACTAGTAGTCATGGTGATTTTCCAGTAGCAAATAAAGATTATAGAAGACTAGCAAAAGACCTATGCTGTATTGCTAAAAACGAACGATATACTGAAGAGGCTATTGAAAATGGTATTATGACTGCTTATCAACAAGATGTTCTATGGAATTCAACAAAAATACACCGCCTTTATGCTATCAATAAAATTGATAATACAAAGGTACTTCATAAACTCAAAAAAATTATTAAGAATATAATGGAACTTCTAGAAAAGGTACATAAAGAAAATATCGTTGATGAGGATGACGAAGAAGAAGAAAATGTAAATCAATCTATAAATAAATATGAACATGAAACCAATCTAAATGAGATTCTTACCAAAAATCTTCCTAAACTCCAAGGTGATGCAATTATTCAAATTGGTACATCAGTTCATCGTTATGGAAGTGATAAGATTATTTATAAAAATATTATGACACTTAAATCATGTGACCCTATTGAAGGTGTTGATGTTAATAGTTATGCAACAGAAGAGGCTCTATTGATTGCGTGGAAAGGTCTTATTCAAAGACTAGACCCTGATATTTTGACGGGTTATAATATCTTTGGTTTCGATATGCCTTATCTTTGGGCTCGTTCTCAAGAATTGGGGCTATCTGATTATGGAATTGGATTTGGAAGAATGACAGAAAGAAACTGTCAACTTCTCGAACAAAAACTGGCTTCTTCGGCTCTAGGTGAAAATTTCATGTATTATATGGATATTGATGGAATTGTAAGTATTGATATCTTTAAAGTAATGCAACGAGACCATAAACTGGATTCCTATAAATTGGATTCTGTCGCACAGATTTTCTTGGGAGACCATAAAAATGACCTAAAACCTCATGAAATTTTTGAACGCTATCTTGGAACATCTGAAGACCGCATGGTTATTGCTGAATACTGTATTCAGGATTGTTGTCTAGTAAACCGTCTATTTCATAAACTTAAAGTTCTTGAAAATAATGCAGCCATGGGAAATGTATGTTCTGTTCCTCTCAGTTATCTATTCATGCGCGGACAAGGTATTAAAATCTTCTCTTTGGTAGCAAATGAATGTCGTAAAAGTAATTTTGCAATCCCAGTTCTAAATACTTATCGTGATGATAAAGAAGATGATGGAGTCGGTTATGAAGGTGCAATTGTTCTAAATCCAAAAGAAGGTATGTATTTGGAAGACTATATTGTAACTCTAGATTTTGCATCACTATATCCTTCTTCGATGATTGAACGAAATCTATCACACGATTGCTATGTATGTAATGATAAATATGATAATCTTCCAAATATTGAATATAAAGTTATTGAGTATGATATTTATGAGGGTAAAGGAGATGATAAAAAAAGTGTTGGTAAGAAAATTTGTAAATTCGTGCAACTACCAGATGAGAAAAAAGGTATTATTCCAAGA